>Ga0265295_1000060_pt1 | contig 217619 bp, 177 predicted proteins | sample Munlansysbiofilm_FD_192503 | JGI IMG/M metagenome (GOLD analysis project Ga0265295, IMG submission 192503) | Leachate microbial communities from a municipal landfill in Southern Ontario, Canada - Methane capture system biofilm | ecosystem: Engineered > Solid waste > Landfill > Unclassified ...
CAGGAATGGGTTTCTACCAGATCCGCAAAATAGTCCTGCAGATTCCCATGACTGAGTCTGTCCGGACAACAGTCAAAATGACTGCTGATCCTGCGGACGGCTCTGGCATAGGCATCAATGGTTTTTTGGGCTTTGCCCTGAAGCTTCAGGGTTTTCAGATGCTGCTGGTAAAGCCTGTCGAATCGCTCCTGTTCCTGCTGGTTCATGGGGCACTCCTTCTCCAATGCGTTGTTGGGCTGCAACTGTGGGTTGCAATAGAAGGAGTGTACCTTGTTTAACTCTTTTCTGCCGCGAAGCGGCTGCGTTCAACAATACAGTGCAGCGGACGCTAACGCGCCGCTGACTTTAACTGTTATGCAGGACAAGGAGTTTGAAACTCTGTCCGATACCCAGAAAAAACAGATAATAACCAAGCTTCATAACCGCTGGAGCGATCCAGATTGTGAAATAGTCAAACGCATGAACAGTTTTCCGAAAAATCGCCTGAAATATTAAAGCCGATCCTGGAGGGATGATACATGGAACAGAATTCAGAAATTATCATTTATACGGCTTCAGACGGTACAACAAAACTCCAGGTGCAATTGGAAGATGAAACAGTCTGGCTGACACAGGATCAAATGGCAATGCTTTTCGGGAAAGCAAAGTCAACAATTAATGAACATATTAAAAACATTTATGCCGAAGGAGAGCTTGCAGAAAACCAGACCCTGAAGAAATTCGGAATTTCCGAATTTCAGCAGAAAACTCCGAATCATTACAATCTCGATGTCATAATTTCAGTGGGTTACAGGGTAAAATCAATACAGGGGACAAAGTTTCGGCAGTGGGCGACAAAGCGGATTCATGAATACATTGTAAAAGGCTTTACAATGGATGATGACCGGTTGAAACAGGAAGGCGCAAGGTCAAGATATTTTGAAGAACTTCTCCAAAGAATTCGGGATATCAGAAGCAGTGAAAGAAATTTTTACCAGAAAGTAACTGATATCTATGCAACCAGCATTGATTACAAAAATGATGCTACTCTGACCAAGGAATTTTTTGCAACCGTTCAAAATAAAATGCACTATGCCGTCCACGGCCAGACAGCAGCAGAAATGATAAGCCAGAGAGTTGACGCAGAAAAACCATTTCTAGGGCTGACCAATTTTCACGGCAAATATATAACCACAAGAGATATTTCAATCGCAAAGAATTATCTGTCAGAAGATGAACTCAAACAGCTCAATCTCATCGTCTCCATGTATCTTGATTTTGCTGAACTCCAGGCAACAAACGGCAGATTAATGAAAATGAACGACTGGATTCAAAAACTTGATGATTTTCTGCGAATCAGTGAGAAAGAACTTTTAACCAATGCCGGAAAAGTCAGCCATAAAAAAGCGGTCGAAAAAGCAAAAATTGAATATGGAAAATATAGAAAAGAAGAGGATAAAAAATATATCTCTGATTTTGACCGTGAGATAAAAAAATTGTTAAAAGATAAGAAAAACACATAACAAAAAAATCCAGCGGACGCAAAAAGCCGCGCCGCTGCTTTGGGCGTTAGGAATTCACAATTATGAGCAAACGTATCCTTGTAATCCTTGGCCACCCTGCAAAGGAAAGTTTCTGCGCCGCACTCGCGGATTCATACGTTGAGGGAGCCAAAACAGCCGGAAATGAGGTTTAACGCTGTGAATACCCGTTCTGTCAGATTGGCAGTCTCAAACGACATTGAAAGCTGGCTGATCCTTGCCAGGGAAGCAGAGCCTCTTTTTGGTCCCATGGCCGAGGTTCCCGAATTCAAAGACGCTTTGGCGGAGGCCATTGCAGGCAAACAGGCGTTTGTGTCTTTACGGGATTCAGACGAATTTCCCAGTCTCATTCTGGGTGGGATCGTTATCTCCAAAGAAGAAAATTCAATTGAATGGCTTGCCGTTTCCGCGTCTGCACGGGGTTTTGGAATCGGTGGGAAACTTCTGGAAACAGCGCTGAACCATCTGAACCCGGCAAGACCAGTTGCTGTACAGACATTTGACTCATCGGTTCCAGAGGGCCTGACGGCCCGTCATCTCTATCAGAAATTTGGTTTCGAAGAGCGTCAGCACATGGGGCCAAACCCGGCGGGTATTGATACCGTTCTCATGACCAAAGCTCCCTGTTCTCAGCCCGGTTAAGCGTACGCTCAAGCTGACGCTGCCGTCACCGTCAGCGATCTCCTATGCAACACGGTATAGGGCTCACGCCGTTTCAGGCACCATCTCTCATACGATATCGTGGCGGATCACCGCATGTCTGTACATCCTGCTGGCGTATGCCATGGTGCAGGCCCCTCATCCCTTCCCCATACCCACCCCAAAATTCTTCACCGTATAGATGCAAAGCCCGTCACAAAAAACAGCCCCGTCACAGAAAAGGCCCTCATCCGGGCTTTTTCCTTTTTCTGTGATGGCAATGACGCAGTGCATGGCCCGGTTGTGGGGCCGGATCTGGCCCCTGTAAGTCCAGGTGTGGGTCTGGGGAAGGAGCTGGAAGGAGAAGGGGGCTTCCCCAAACATCCGGCCTGCTGTCCATCTGAGGGTTGTGAGAAGGGCCTCTAAGCCCAGAGAGCCGGGGCAGACGGGATCATCTTTGAAGTGGGCGTAAAAATACCAGTCTTCCGGAGAAAGATGCATCAGGGCCACGGTTTTTCCAAGGCCCGCAGGCCCGCCTTTTTCCTCAAAGGAGAGGATGCGGTGCACCATGGAAAGGGCTTCTTCTGGATTTTCTTCGGGCCAGGGCAGGGGGCTTGGAAGGTTGAAATCGTGGAGAACTTCCTGAGGCAGTGGGGGCAGTTCGAGACCTTCCGGCGCTTTCATGCCCTTCTGGTCTTTTAATGCCTCTTCCGTGAAAAACCCGAAATGGGTTTCGCAGGAAAGAAGCAGCTCTCCCTCCTGCTTACAGGAGATGTCAAAGAAAAGCAGTTGCAGATCCCCGTTTTTCACAAAGCGGGTGAGCTTTGCACGGGTTTCAAGGAGTTTTCCCGGAAGGGCCGGGGCCTGAAACCGGAGTTTACCCCCGAGGTTCCGGAAATAAAGGCTCCGGTCGCTCTGAAGGGAGGCACCCATCCAGGCGGCCATGAGGCCGCAGGGTTGCAGGGCGGCTTCAAGAAGAAGGCTGTAGGGCAGCAGGTTTCCGGGCTGGCGGAAAGTCCAGTCTGTGCCTTCCCGCATCCAGAGGGCGGTGATATGGGCATTTTCCCTGACTTTTCCCGGCGTGAGATCCGCTTCTGTCACCTCATCCAGCATGAGGTAGGGCGGTCTTGGAAGACGGGCGAGAAAGCGGCCCTGGTCAAAGGGCCGATAGGCCGGGCCAAAGGCCTTTTCCGCACTGCCGTCCGCAAAGGCAAGGAGGCGCTCTTTGTCCCATGTGAGATGCGTGGCCATATTGTTGACCGGATCACTGATTGGATCGCCGGTCTGTCCGGTTTTTTCTTCTTTCCATAAGGCTTCAAGACTTTGCCGAGAGGCTCCCTCCAGCATGAGGCTCATGCCTTCAAAGCGGACAATGCACTTGTCATCGGCATACATGAGGGCGTCTGCCAGCACAAAGGGCTGGGGGGTGAAATCCATGCGGCGGATGTGGATTTCATAGCGCACCACACGGGTCTGGGGGGTGACGGGACCCCGGCATTTGAGGCGGCTTTCGGCTCCGGGAAGGGGCTGCCAGGAAATTCCCTCGCCCTGGGGAATCCAGCCTGCGGCCATGACATAGACCCGCAGGGTCTGCATGCAGCACTCGTACATCAGGGTGCCGGGCATGACCGGATCATCGGAAAAATGGCAGGTGAGAAACCAGTCGTCGGGCCGGATGTCCGCCTCACCCACGGCAAGGCCGCAGCCATAGTGGCCGCCTGAAGGCTCCATGGCGGTCATGCGGTGGACAAGGGCCAGTCTGCCGCCGGGAAGACGGAGCTTTTCCGGAATATTTTTTTCCCGAAAGGCCGGGCCGAAGGCCTTTTCCCCATGGCCTGCGCGCAAGGCCTCAAGGTTTGCCGGTGTGAGGGCGGAAGGAAGGGAGGAAAGGGGAAGGGCTCCTTCCCCGATGCCCGTCCGGGGGTTTTTTTCGGGAAAGCGCTCTTTGGGGATCACCCCGCCGGAGTGGATGATTTCCTCTTCTGTAAAGAATCCCGCACAGCCCTTTTCCATGGTGATGAGCTTTTCCGCTCCGATCCAGCCTGTGAAGCGGAAAAAGAAGATGAAGGTTTCGCCCTGACGGACAAAACGCTGGATTTCGATGTCATAGCGGATGGTTTCACCGGGAAGGGGCAGGTGACGGTGAAAGCTTGCCGTGGCATCCAAAAGACGGTAGGCCCGCTGGCCCTGCACCCGCAGGTCAATGCCCATGTAGGCGCAGAGGAAAAGATCCGCCTGTCCGGCTTCAATGGCAATGGCAAAGGGCGTGCGGCCGCCGTCAAGGTACCAGGCATCTTTTTCAACATGGTGCTCGGTGACGATTTTTCCGGAGCCAAGCTCCCCTTTGGTGGCTTCCACGGAAAGGATGCGATCCACAAGAAGAAGAGGCGGGGCGGGCAGCCGCACCCGCACGGCATAGCTGTCCAGAGGGGCGAAGGCTTCTCCCAGCACTTTGCTGGCGCTGCCCACGGCAAACTCCAGGCAGGCTTCGGCATCAAAGGCAACATCAAAGAGACTGTCCCGGACGCGATCCGGTGGGGTATGGGGGCCTGCATCAAAGGCCTTTGGCTGGGGCTGGGTTTTCGTCACGGGGGGCGAGGGGAAAGGAGATGGGCTTTGTTTTCCATCTGAAAGCCCCATCAAACGGGAAAAGATGACGAGGTTTTTCCCGCAGCCTTCGAGATACAGCCCGTGGAGCCGGGTTTTTTCCGCCTGCATGTGGGAAAAGGCTTCAAGAACGGGATGCGTGATTCTGGGCGTACAGTCTGGGGAATCCTTGGGGGAAGTTCTAATACCCCCCTCTCCCTCTGGGAGAGGGCAGGGGTGAGGGAACCGGGTCTCTTCAAAAATCCGGCCTGACATTTCCGGAGAGGGGGAGGCCTCCATGGCAACAAATCCGGGAAGCCCTTCCAGCCGAAGGGGAAAATTTGCGGCATAGAGCAGGGCCAAGGCCCGTGTGATGCTGAGAAGCTCCCCCTCGTTTTTCCTTGAAAGGCTGAGGGCAAGGTGGGGTTTTTCCCCAAGAATGCTGCGGATCATGCGGGTGCAGGAGTCCGAAGGCCCCATTTCAAGGAAAATACGGACGCCGTCCTCCCAGGCCTTTTCAATGAGCCGGGGGAAGTCAAAGCCGTGGAGATTCTGTTCCAGAATGGCCGCACAGCAGCTTTTTGTATCCGGGGTAAAGCTTTTTCCGGCAGCACAGGAATAGTAGCGGAAATTTTGCGGGTGCACGGGGAAGGTGTGCAGTTCTTCATAGGCCTTCAGGCTCGGTTCCAGGGCCTCGCAGTGAACGGAAATGACACCGGGCAGGAAAAGGGGCGTAAGGTTTAGGTTCTGGCCCAGCCTTTCGATGTCCGGCCTGTGGCCTCCCACCACGCATTCCTTTTTCGTGTTGACAATGAGGCGGCGGAGAAGGGGAAAGGCGGTCAGGGCTTCATCAAGAATTTCCGCCCTTTCCGGAATGAGGGCCGCAGCCCAGGTGAAGGGCTTTTCCGGAGGCAGCCCCCAGGCCTTGCGCAGGGAGGTGCAGGCTCCGGAGAGTTTTCGGGTGAAAAGATCGGAGCCTTCCAGTTTCTGCTGCATGGCTTCGGGCCGTTCCCAGAGTCCTGTGGCGAAAAAGCCCGCTGTTTCCCCTAAGGAATAGCCCAGAATGGCCTGGGGAGAGAGCCCCAGATGTGCGGCCATGCGGGTCATGATGCGTCCATAGCGCACCTGGGCGAAGATGGCCGGGGTGGGGTTTTCCTGATCCGGATCGTTTTCATAGGGGGAGAGGGGAGGAATGGGAAGGTTTCCCGTAAAGCTTTTTTCGTCTGTATCCAGAATTTCCGGCCAGAAAAGGCCCACACTCCGGCCCATACCCTGAAAATGGTTGCCGGAGCCGGGATAGACAAAGGCAAGCTCTCCCTTGGGGGTTTCCGGCAGATAGGCCGCCCCTTCACTGCCCTGAGGCATGAGGGGAATGCCCTTTAAAACGGCCTCTTCAAGCTGGGCGCACCAGGCGGCAAGGCGGGGGCATTCCGTGGCAAAGAGGGCCGCACGGAGGCCGGGGCCTTTGGAGGGCATTTGCCTGAAGGGCAGATCCCGGATGGGGCCTTTAAAATCACGGGCCTTTTGGGCAAGATCCCGGCAGACGCGGATCAGTTCTTCCTTTGAACTGGCCCGGAGGGGAAAAAGCCGGATTCCGGGATCAGGCCGCATTTTTTCCAAAGAAGGCTCCCCTTCTTCCAGGACGAGCTGGGGGCCCTTTTCCATGAAAAGGGTCAGGCTGCGGGGTTTTTGGGGAAGTGTCCGGGGCAGGGGCCGGAGGGGAAGGCTTTCTTCTTCGGGCAGAAGGCCGGTTTGAAGGGAAAAGGTCGTCCGGACAAGGTGGAAGAGCACATCCACGGGGCCTGGGGGCTGGGGGGCTTCCTGAAGGTTTTCGTCAAAGGCCGTGATTTTCCGGCTGTGGCTTTCTTCTGAAGGTGGGGTGTTCCGTTCCGGCCAGAGTTTTTCAAGGAGCTTTTCTCCGGAAATCCGGGCGAGGATGGGCTCTCCTGCGGCAAGGGCATCCTCTTCTTTTCGCAGCACAAGGCAGAGGGCGGCCTGGGGGGAAGAGATCCCAAGGCTTTGTTCCAGAAGACTTTTCAGGGGATGCTTTCCCACGTCCGAGGCGGCCAGAAGAAAGGCTTTCTTTTCTCCTGAAAGCAGGCTGCGGGCACCGTGAAAAAGGGCGAGAAGGGCGGCGTTGCCGTCTCCGGAAAGGGCGATGGACGCTCCGCCGAAGCCAAAGACCTTGGCGATACGGCTTGCGGCCATGCTGGTGAGAGACCCTGTGACATGATCCGCATCGAGGGGCGGGAGGGTGTCGGGGGCGTTATCCGGATCAGAAGACCAGCGCAGGCAGAAGTCCGTGGCGTTTGCATCAAAGGAGACGAGGGTGCAGAGACCTGTTTCCGCCAAGAGCTCCTTTTTCCACGGAAGGGGACGCAGGGCCTCTTCCACGGAGAGGAGGAGGGCCCTGTGGTCGGAAAGCATGGCCCCCATTTCCTTTGGCGGGATGGGAAAACGGCCCGCAGGAATGGAAAAATCCCTGCTTGTTTCAAGGGGTTTTCCGGAGAGAAGATGGTCGAAAAAGGCCCTTGCCCCTTTAAGCTTTCCTGCCCGAAGCCCCAGGGAGACAAGGGCAAGATTGGGGAGCGGTTCTTTTCTGGAGGGGATGAAAGGCCGTGGCTCCGGCCCTTTCTCAAAGGCTTCCACCAGAAGGTGGGCGTTGATGCCCCCGAAGCCAAAGGCGTTCACCCCAAAGGCCCGCGCTCTGTTTTTTTTCTTTTCCCAGGGTGCCGGAGCGGAAAGAATGGAAAAGGGGCTTTTGTGCAGGGGGCTGTCTTTGGGTGCCTGTTCAAAGGTGGGGGTTGCGGGAAGGGTCTGGGTTTCAAGGGAGAGCAGCATACGGCTTAAGCCCGCAGCTCCCGCAGCGGTGAGGAGATGGCCGGTCATGGATTTCACGGAGGCGAGCACCGGCCCTTTTCCTTTATGCCCGGTAAAGAGGGTGGCAAGGCTTTGCAGCTCCACGGGATCCCCCGTGGGGGTGCCTGTGCCATGGCACTCCACGGCATCCAGATGGTCAGGAGTCATGCCCGCCATGGCAAAGGCTGTGCTTATGGCCCGGATCTGGCCTTCGGATCTTGGGGCCAGCACATTGCCGCCGATGTCGTTGGAAAGGCCGACCCCCCGGATCAGGCCCAGAATGGGGTCGTGATCTTTCAGGGCATCTTCCAGACGCTTTAAGGCGAAAAGGCCGCAGCCTTCGCCCACCACAAGGCCGTCGGCTCCCGCGTCAAAGGGACGGCAGCAGCCCGAAGGGGAGAGGGCTTTTAACTGGGTAAAGCCCACCTGAAGAAAGCGGATTTCCGCGCGGGAAAGTCCGCCCGCCAGCATGAGGTCGGCCCGTTTTTCCTGGAGAAGCTCACAGGCCAGACGGATGGCCACAAGGGAGGAGGCGCAGGCTGCGTCCAGGGTGAAGACCGGGCCGTGAAGCCCCAGAGCCTGGGCCGTGAGCAGGGCCGGAGTTCCTGTGACGAGAGCGCCGAGGGCTTTGGTGCGGGAAAGGGGAATTCTCCCCTCTTTTTTCTGGAAAAAGGCCAGGGCCAGATCCGTGACCGTATCCGAGGGCAGCCCCAGAAGTCCTGTGATGAGGCCCGTGCGTCTGGCTGTGGCTTCGGAAACCTTGCAGGCCTTTAAGAGTACGGCGCTGTTGTGGAGAAGAAGACGGCCTGCCGGGTCGGAAAAGAGCTCGGGGTGAAAGCCTTCCGGAAGAAAGGAGGGAAAGGTTTTCGGAAGGGGCGCGATGCCTGCCATGGCGGAAAGGGCCGTGTCCGGGCCTTTTTTTGATGTAAGCTTTTCTCCCATGGGCCAGCGTTTTTCGGGGATTTTCCGGATGGCGATGTGGTTTTCCGAAAGATTTTTTTTAAAAATGGCCGCGTTTTCGGCATCGGGAAAGGTTACGGACTGGGCGATGATGGCGATGGGAGCAAAAGAAGGCATGGTGTCAGGGTCTCTGGCGTTAGAAAATTGGCGGGAAAGAGTCAGGGGGCTTTTTTTATGGCATGTGTATAGCCCGAATCCTTTTTTTTGGCAACAAGGGCCAGGAGGCTTCAGGAGGGGCCAGCCCAGTCTTGCATTTTCTTTTCCTGGGGCTATGATGCATGGATCAAATAAAGTGGAAAATCCCGGGATTCGTAGTGAAAAATTGAAATTCAGGAACGGTTTTCAGGAAAAATCTGTCAGAAGTGAGTTTTACAGGGCTGAAGCGGAAAGACCAGGGGCTTGAATGGAGTGAGGGTGAAAGCTTTTCAGACGGCGGGTAAGGATTGAGGTTTGGGATTTTCTTTGATGTATGTGGCCCAGATTCCGGCCCAGGCCTTTGACAAGGCCAATGAGAATTTTTTTCGAACCACCTTTTTTGAGCTCTGCGCCCGCCACCTTTCCTTTGTTCTCTCCTTTGCCATTGAGGTGAACCGTCCTTCGGGCAGAAGCGATTTTGAGGCCATCGGCCGTACGGGCTCCCCCTTTGAGGGCAGGGCCTATGTGCTGGAGTTTAAACACTTAAGCCGTAAAAAAGCCGCAGAACTGAATGTCATGGAAATGCCCCATCCCAGGGCCGAAGAGCTGGATCAGGTGGGCCGTTATGCAAGGGATCTTAAAAATCAGTGGCCGGAGCTGACCATCTTTTCCCATGTGGTCTATACGGTGGCCGGGGCAGGATTTCGTTTTTTCCCCCTTTCAGATGCGGACGCGCATCCTTGAAAAAGCATTGGACTGGGTAAGGAGGTTTTTTGTGAAGTGGAATTTTGTTGTGGACAATACCTTCCTGGTGAAAGCCGTCACAAGCCTTGTACTGGTGACGGCCATCCTTTTTCTGCGCTATGCGGCCACCCGCAGTATCCTTGCCCAGGAGGATCTGGATGGCACCCTAAGGCGACGCTGGATAGTGAGTATCCGGAACACGGCTATTTTTCTGGTGATTTTTCTTCTGATCGTGATCTGGATCGAACAGCTTCAGGCCATTGGCGCAGGCCTTGTGCTGGTGGCGGCTGCGGTGGTGGTGGCCACCAAGGAATTTCTTCTTAACATCATGGGGTATTTTTATCGGAGCGCTTGTCACTCCTTTGTCATCGGCGATCGCATCGAGGTCAACGGCATCCATGGGGATGTGCTGGATCAGAATCTCATGGGCATTCTTGTCATGGAGGTGGGGTCCGGCATCCGGACCCATCAGTATACGGGGGTGAACATCTTTATTCCCAACGCCGTGTTTCTGTCTGCGGCGGTGCGCAATGAAACCCATGGGGGGGAAGAATACGTCTTTCACATCATTACGGTGACGGTGAAAGCCGGAGAAAACTGGCCCAAAGCCGAAGCCCTGCTGCTGGAGGCGGCCAATCTTGTGTGCGCCCCTTTTCTCAACGATGCCCGTATCCGCATGCACAACATATCAAGGAAGCATGCCCTGGATGCTCCTGCTGTGGAGCCCAGGGTGAATCTTCAGATGCCCGATCATGAAAAAATTACTTTTCAGCTTCGGGTGCCTGTGCCTGCCAAAAGACGAGGGCGCATTGAGGCGGAGATTCTGAGGCGTTACCTCACAGCCATGTATGCGCCGGCAGAGGAAGAAGAAAGGGAGGGAGACATTCCCCAGGGGTTGGCGGGTATGCTGGGAAGTTCCTTTCCCGTATGTGGGGAAAGCCAGACAATGGCTGGATGCTCTGGAACGGCGAAGGCTTAGAATGTTTTTGTTTACTCAGACCAAAGCGCTTCGGAGAAGCCAGGCCGTATACCCCCCATAGACGAGAAGGAGCATGCCGCCTTCCAGTCTGGAAATGTTGCCGGGCCTGCGGAAACCGTAACCAAGGAGAAAGAGGGAGGCGGTGAGGCCTGTCATGAGCCCCATGTCCCGCAAGAGAATTTCGGAGCCTGCGGTGATGGGGCGCACAAGGCCTGCGACCCCCACCACCACAAGGGTGTTGAAGAGGTTAGAGCCGAGGATGTTGCCAAGAGCAATGGCGTCTTCTCCCCTGCGGGCTGCGGCAAGGCTTGAGGCCAGTTCGGGCAGGGAGGTGCCCAGAGCGACGATGGTAAGCCCGATGATGAGGTCGGAAATACCAAAGGCATGGGCAATGGACACGGCCCCCCAGACCAGCATCTGAGAGCTGATGATCAGGAACCCCAGCCCCAGGCTCAGGCGGAAGAGGGCTTGGGGGATGCGGATATTCGTGGCGGGCAGGACCTTTTCTTCCCCTTGCCCGGTTTTTTTTCCCATGGAAAGGACCATGAGGAAGATGAAAACCGCAAGGAGCACGCCCGCTTCCCAACGGGAGACAGAAGCATCAAAAAGCTGAAATACCGCAAGAAGGGTTACGAGCATGAGTACGGGAAGGGCTCTGCGCAGCACTTCTGCTGTAACGGGAATGGGACGGATCAGGGCCGTGAGGCCCAGGATGAGGGCGATATTGGCGATGTTGGAGCCATAGGCGTTTCCAAGGGCAAGCCCGCCCTTGTTTTCAAAGGAAGCCAGGGCGGAGACCAGCATTTCCGGTGCGGAAGTTCCGAAGCCCACAATGATCATGCCGATGAGAAGGGGCGACATGCCAAGCCGCCTTGCCAGGCTGGCGGCTCCGTCCACGAAAAGATCCGCGCTGAAAACCAGGATGCCAAGCCCTGCGATCAGGGCTGCCCATGCCCACAGAATGTCCATGATACGCCTTTTTGAAAAATGGAAAGCCCCTTGATGGCAAGCCTGTCTTCTCCTTACGCTTACGGAGCCCTGCGGCCTTCAGGCCGTCGGCTTCAGGAGATGAAAGTGCTGCCTATTTAGTCTATTCCTTTGACTTTTTCCAGAAGATTCGCGAAACCATGGGCCAGCCCGTGAAGGGCCATACAGCATCCTCAGCTGTCTTTTTAAATTTTTTATTTTAAAACAATGGAAAGCATGATGGAACCTTTTACATATCAGGATGTCCTGGCCCTGGAAGAAGGGGAGGTGGCCTGGCGATCCCTTGGAAATGCTTTCGTTCACCCCCTTGCCGGGGAGTTGAAGGATTTTTTCAGGGTGGATGCCGAAGGCCTGAGGCATTTGACGGAAGAGGCCTTCCGGGATGCGGCCTTTTTGCTGCGTACCCGGCATCTGGAGCAGCTTGCCGCCATTCTCAAGGATGGGGAGGCTTCGGCCAACGACCGTTTTGTGGCCTTGGAGCTTCTGAAAAATGCCGTCATCAGCGCGGACAGAATCTTTCCCATGTGCCAGGATACGGGCACGGCCCTTGTCATGGCCAAAAAGGGAGAAAGGGTGCTGACCGGTGCAGACGATGCCCGCTGGATCGCAGAGGGTGTCGCCAGGGCCTATACGGAGGAGAATCTCCGATATTCCCAGATGGCTCCCCTTTCCATGTATGAGGAAGTGAATACGGGAAACAACCTGCCCGCCCAGATTGACATTGCCGCAGTACCCGGAGACATTTATAAGTTTCTTTTTGTGGCCAAGGGCGGCGGATCGGCGAATAAGTGCTTCTTATACAACAAAACCCAGCAGATCCTTTCTCCTGAGGTGCTGCTTCCCTTTCTGCGGGAAAGCCTGAAGGAGATCGGCACCTCGGCCTGTCCGCCCTACCATCTGGCCGTTGTGGTCGGAGGGCTCAGTGCAGAACATACCCTGAAAACCCTGAAACTTGCTTCCACGGGCTGCCTTGATACCCTGCCCCGGAGCGGCAATGCCCTGGGCCGGGGGTTTCGGGACTTTTCCCTTGAGGCCGAGCTTTTTGCCATGAGCCGGGAGCTGGGTCTCGGAGCCCAGTTCGGGGGATGCTGCTTCTGCCATGACGTGCGGGTGGTGCGACTTCCCCGGCACGGAGCCTCCTGCTTTGTGGGCGTGGGGGTGAGCTGTTCCGCCCATCGCAATATTATCGGTAAAATCAGCCGCGAAGGCCTTTTTCTGGAAAAGCTGGATGAAGACCCCGCCCGTTTTCTGCCGGAGCCGGAGTTTAATGCGGAAGAAGCCGTATCCATTGACCTGAACCGTCCCATGGAAACCATCCGCAGCACCCTCTCCGGCCTCCGGGTGGCCACACGGGTCATGCTGAACGGCCCCATTGTGGTGGCAAGGGACATTGCCCACAGCAGGCTGAAGGCCATGCTGGAGAGGGGCGAAAAACTGCCGGAGTATTTTTTAGAGCACATGGTGTATTATGCGGGCCCTGCCAAAACGCCTGCGGGCCATGCCTCCGGTTCCTTCGGACCCACCACCGCAGGCCGCATGGACCCCTATGTACCGGCCTTTCAGGAGAAGGGAGCTTCCCTTGTCATGCTGGCCAAGGGCAACCGTTCTTTTCTGGTCCGGGATTCCTGCAGAAAATACGGGGGCTTTTATCTTGGCTCCATCGGTGGCCCTGCGGCAAGGCTTGGACGGGACTGTATCCGGGATGTGCGGGTGCTGGATTTTGCGGATCTGGGCATGGAGGCGGTGTACCGTATTGAAGTGAAGGATTTTCCAGCCTTCATCATTATGGATGACAAGGGCAATGATTTTTATGAGCTTTTTCTCGGCCCAGGGGCATCGGGAAAGGGCTGAGACAGGGCTTGTTTTTTTTTGCTGGCGCGGATTTTAAAAACGCTGCTTTCCAAATATGACCTTTCAGACAAGAACAGGGATCACTATGGGCTGGTTGGGAAAACTGGTGGGAGGCACCCTGGGATTTGCCATAGGCGGGCCTTTGGGAGCCATTCTGGGGGCCGCCTTCGGCCATGGTTTTGATAAGAGGGATGAGGCGTATCTTTCCGGCAGGGGCGGACGACCTGGGGGATACCGCAGGATTGAAACCCAGGATGACGCCCGGCACATGACCTTTTTTGTGGCGGCCTTTTCCATGCTGGCCAAGCTTACCAAGGTGGATGGCCGGATCTCGGAAGCAGAGATCCGTACCATAGAAGAAATCATGGAAAAGGATCTGCGGCTGAATACGGAATCGAGGAAAATCGCCATTCAGATTTTCAGAACCGCTGTCCAGTCTCCGGAAACCTTTGAGTCCTTTGCCATCCAGTTTGCCGATGCCTTCCGCCATCAGCGTCAGATTCTGGAACTCATGGCAGACATTCTCTTCCGGGTGGCGGCCAGTGATGGCGGAGTCAGCAGTGACGAGGAAAGGCTGATCCGCAGTGCCGTGCGTATTTTCGGGCTTTCTGCGGGTTTTTACGAGCAGATCCGTTCCCGTTATATGAAAAAGGACAAAAACGAGTATGAGGTGCTGGGTCTTGATCCTTCGGCAACGGACGAGGAAGTCAAGAAGCAGTACCGTAAGCTGGTGCGGGAGTATCACCCGGACACCATTGCCTCCAAAGGTCTGCCTGAGGAATTCACGGAACTTGCGGAAGAAAAGTTCCGCACCATACAGGAAGCCTATGAGAGCATCAAGAAAAGCCGGGGCATGACCTGATTTTCTTTAAAGGGTGGGCGGCGATTTTCAAGGCGTGAAAAAAACACACGACCGGAGGGTTTTCATGGACAGGGAGCAGGGCTTCCTCCTTCTTGGGGACAGAAGAAAGATCTGGGATTTTATTGTGATCGGTGGCGGAGCCACGGGCCTTGGGGTGGGGGTGGATGCCGCCAGCCGGGGCTATTCCGTTCTGCTTCTGGAGGCAGGGGATTTTGCCGAAGGCACTTCCGGACGTTCCACCAAGCTCATCCACGGCGGGGTGCGCTATCTCCAGCAGGGAAACGTGGCCCTTGTGGTGGAGGCCCTGCATGAAAGGGGCCTTCTTCTGCGGAATGCGCCCCACCTTGTGCATAACTTAGAGTTTCTGGTTCCGGACTATCGCTGGTGGGAGCGGCCCTTTTACGGAGTGGGCCTGAAGCTTTATGACATGCTCGCCGGAAAGCATGGTTTTGGTAAATCCCGCATACTCTCCAGAAAAGAAACCCTTGCCCGCATCCCGACCCTGGAGCCTGAGGGCCTGAAGGGCGGGGTCATGTACCATGACGGGCAGTTTGATGACGCAAGGCTTGCCATCACCCTGGCCCACACCTTGAGCGATGCCGGAGGCCTTGCCATGAACCATGTGGCTGTGAAGGGGCTTTTGAAAAATGGCGGAGGTCAGGTCTGCGGTGTCCGGGCAGAGGATCAGCTGACAGGGAGAAGTTTTGAAATCGAGGGCCGTGTGGTGATCAACGCCACAGGCCCCTTTGTGGACAGTATCCGCAGCATGGATGATCCGGATACCCCTTTTCTGATTGCCCCCAGCCAAGGCATTCACATTGTGCTGGATAAATCCTTTGCGCCCTTAAAAACCGCCCTCATGGTGCCCCATACCGATGATGGCCGGGTGATCTTCATGGTTCCCTGGTGCGACAGGGTGCTGGTGGGCACCACGGACACGGCTTTGGCGGCGGTGGACCGCAATCCTAAGCCCTTTCAGGAAGAAGTGGATTTTCTTCTGACCCATGCAGGCCGGTATCTGGCCAAAGATCCCGCAAGGGAGGATATCTTAAGTGCTTTTGCCGGTATCCGACCCCTGGTGGCGGCAGCGGACAAAAAGAACACCTCAGCCCTTTCAAGGGATTATCACCTCGCTATGGCCCCTTCCGGGCTGGTCACCATTGCGGGCGGCAAATGGACCACCTACAGAAAAATGGCCGAAGACACGGTGGATCGGGCCATCCCCCTGACGGGTCTTCCTTTCAGACGCTGTGTTACAGCAAGGCTGCGTCTGCATGGCTATATGGAAGGTGCGAATCCGGAAGATCCCTTTCATGTTTACGGAACCGATGGAAAGGCCGTGGAGGCCTTAGGGGAAGGGCGACCGGAGCTGCTTTTGCCCCTGCACCCGAAGCTTCCCTACCGGGGTGTGGATGTGCTCTGGGCTGTGCGCCATGAAATGGCCCGTACCCTGGAGGATGTTTTAAGCCGCAGAATGCGGGCCCTGGTGCTGGATGCCAGGGCGGCGCTGGAGATGGCAGGCAGGGTGCTGGATCTCATGGCCGAAGAACTGGGAAGGGATGGGGCCTGGAAGATCCGGGAACGGACGTTTTTTGGAAAGCGGGTTGAAGAAAGCCTCGCAGTTTAACCGGATAGGTTCCTGAGGGCTTTTTGGGCCATGCGGGCAGCCTCCTCTATGGGGCTTAAGACCTTGTCTTCAAAGGCTTTCTGCTGAAGGAGAGTGGAAAGGGCCTTTGGGATGAATTCTTTAAAAAAAACCTTTCCCTTTTCACGGGAGAGGAAGGAAAAAGCCCCGAGAATCTGAAGGTTCCGGCAGAGGGCGGCATAGGTGTAGCCCTTCCGGAAGCTTTCCGGGCAGACCCCTTCCCCGGCCATGAGGGTTTTTGTTTTTTCAAAAAGGGTTTCCCGCATGTCTGAAGGCAGGTCTGCATAGGGGTCGAGGAGGAGGGCCGCAAGGTCATACTGAAGGGGACCTGCCATGGCACCCTGAAAGTCAATGATGCGGGGGAAGCCTTCATGGATCATGATGTTGCGGCTTTGAAGATCCCTGTGCATGAGACCCAAGCAGCCGTTTTCAAGGGTTTTTTCCGCAAGGTGTAAAAAGGCCCGGGAAAGACCCGCTGGCAGGCTGTCAAGGCCAAGATCGTTTCTGAGAAAGGCCCTTTCAAAGTATCCGCATTCCCTCTCAAGGATGAGTTTTCTGTCATAGAGGGGAAAGGTGAAGGCCATTTCGGGGATAAAACCCGAAGCGGCCTTTTTCATGGCCGGAAAGAGGGCGATGATTTTTTCATAATAGGGCAGGCAGGCCTTTGGCCCGCTTTGGAGGATGAGATCGTGGAGGCGTGTATCCCCGAGGTCTTCCATGGCCACAAGGCCCGCAAAAAGATCCTGACCCGGAATGGCCGGAACCGGAATGCCGGATGCGGCAAGGTGTTTTCCCAGGGCAAGGCAGGCGGTGGCTTCCGAAGGGGTGGTAAGTCCCTGAATGCCGTGATCCGCCACAATGAGGCTGGAACCGTCGGCCCATCCGATGCGCCACCACCTGCGATCTGAACCGTCGCCGCAGAGGCGCTCTTTGTGCAGGACAGGGCTTTTTTTGTGCAGGGAGGTGAGAAGTGTTTCCAGGGCCGCATCGGTAAAGGTTTCCGGTGTGCCCAGATCCGACCAGCGGGAAGCAGGAGCAAGACAGAAGCCAAAGGGCGCTTTCTCGGCAAGGATCATGGCCCTGTAGGCTTCGATGGAAGAAAAGATCCGGCCTTTGGGGAAAAAGGCCAGGGCTTCTGGGGACAAAATCTGAATGCCGGTAAAGGCAAGACGTCTGCTGTCCTGGGGGACGGGATCGTCCCGGAATCCTGCAATCTCTTCTTTCTGAAGGGCCACATGGTTTAAGTCTTTGGAAGGCAGAAGGGCCAGGGTGGCCAGGGCCTTTTTTTCCCGGTGAAAGGCCCAAAGGGGGGGAAGGTCCAGATCCATGCGGATATCCGCATTCATCACCAGCATGGGATCCTCCTTAAAAAAATCCTTCATGTTGGCGATGGCCCCCCCCGTATCGAGAAGCCTTTCCTCCCTGCGGCAGAAGACGGGGACAGGCCAGCTCTGTCTGCGGATATGGTCTTCTACCAGGGGTGCCAGATGGTGGGTGTTGAGGAGGATGGCTTCAATGCCCTGAGCCGCAAGCTGATGGATGAGGCGATCCAGGATGGGAAGGCCCCCTACGGGAAAGAGGGGTTTGGGCAGAATTTCCGTATGGGGTTTTAAACGGGTGCCCAGACCTGCGGCAAGGAGAATGGCGCGCATGGAATCTCTTTAAGGGAAAAAAGGTGAAACCGGTCTTCGGATGAAAGCCGGTTTCCCCTTAAGGGGTTTTTGAGGTGGCAAAAGATCAGGTCACGATCAGGTTAATGTAGTGCTGGATGCGGTCTGCGTGCCCTGCAATGGCTTCCTTGTCTTCTGAGCCTTCCAGTCCCACCCGCAGGAAGTAGGCAAGTCCGTTTTTGTAATTGACGCCGGAAAGGGACTCGATTCGGTTGATCTCTCCCCTTTTGCTCATGCGCTGGCCCATGGACTGGATTTTTTTCAGGCGGTTTTTGGGCTCCACCGTACCCGCAGGGTAACGCATGAAGAAATTGAGTACCACCCAGTAGGACTCCAGGTAGGTCAGGAGAAAAGCGGAAAAGAGTTTCAGTTTCCGAAGACCCGCAGCGGTGACATTGTAGGTGTCCGGGAGGGTGGGGTGGGGAACAAGGATGGCATCATCAATGAAGGCCTTGAGGTTCTTCCGCACCAGGGTTTCCGCGCTGCGGTGGGGATCTTTGAAAAATTCATCGCTGAAAAAATCTGTCAGCTCCGCATAGGTGAGATGCAGGTCTGCGGAGGTGAACTGCAGGGCGTCCTGCTCCAGAATGGCAAGGGAGGTATAGGCTGCGGGTATGAAAAAGGCGATGACATTGTTTTTGTAGTAATCAAGGATGGGGCGTTTGCCTTCGTTTAAGACAATGCGCAGTTCCTCGGCCCCTTCCTGGCTGCCTGCATCCACAAAGCCCCTCTGCACAAAGGCATCGGCCACCTGCCTGAGGGCATAGTCCGGGTTGATCTGCAGGGTGTCGGCCATGCGCACGCCCATGCGGTTGAGATAGGAAAGATAGGCTTCCATGACCTCGGCCAGACGGGAGTAGGGAATGGTGGGCTGAAAGATATTAAGCAGGGCTCCGGCCACAACACCGTAGGGTGTGGCCACGCTGACCTGGTTGATGGCGTGGATGCAACGGAAAGCCAGTTCGGTGCAGACTTCCTGGTGGGTTTCCCTGTCCATGTCCGCAGCCTGGATGTTTTTTTCATCAAAGTAGCGGTTTAAAGAAATGGGTTTGTCAAAATTGACGTAAACTTTGCCATAACGTACTTTAAGGGACTTTCTGGCCTTGACCAGCTGGCCCATGCTTTCGGGTTTTTTCTCACCCCCGCTCAGTTCGTGCAGGTAGGATTTTTCTTCAAGAACCCTGTCATATCCGATGGAAATGGGGACGATGGAGAGATCCGGAGAAACCCCTTTGCCATAGGCGTTGAGGGTCTGGGAAAGAAGTCCCATCTTGGGGGAGAGGAGTTTGCCCGTGCGGCTGCGTCCGCCTTCGATGAAAAATTCGATATTAAAGCCTTCGCTGAGGATTTTTTCCACATAAGAAGAAAAAATACGGGCATAGAGGCGGTCTCCCTTAAAGGTCCGTCTGAGGAAAAAGGCTCCGCCTCCCCTGAAAATAACGCCCAGGGGCCAGAAACTTAAGTTTTTTCCCGCAGCCACATGGGGGCAGGGCATTTTGTTGTGGTGAAAGAGATAGGAGAGGATGAGATAATCCAGATGGCTCTTGTGGCAGGGAACCAGGATGAGGGGGCCCTTTTTGGCCGCCTGTTTAACCCGGTTGAGGCCTTCCTGATCCACGGAAATGCCTTCAAAGATATTTTTCAGCATCCAGGTGAGTACCATATCGTAAAGACGTATCCAGCCCATGGAGTAGTTGGCTGCAATCTCATCCAGGTAGTCCTTGGCCTTTTTCCGGACAGAGTGAAGACTTTTACCGCTTTCTGCGACTTCTTCTTCCAGAATTCTCTGAACCTTTTCACTGGTGAGAATGGATTCAATGAGCTCCGCCCGTTTTTTCAGCACTGGGCCTGTGATACTCTGACGATGCAGGGTGAAGATTTTCTGAAGCTCCCTGCGGACCTGAAGCGCCTGGTTTTCCGTGGAAAGGAACTGGTGTTCAGGCTTCAGGAGAAAGTCTTGCAGGGAAAAGGGCTCTGAAAATTCCACAAAGACCTTGCGGGTGTTTTTGCGGATCAGGGTAAAAAACCGGCGGATTTTGCCAGGCTCTTCGGCAGAGCCGAAGAGAATATCCATAAAGGATGGCGTGTCCCTGTGGGGATCAATGCCGTAAAAAAGAATCTGAGGAAGGATATGGATGGGTCTTTCGCAGGTCTTTTGCATCTCAATGAGATAGGCGATGGGGTCGGTGCGGGACTGGAGAAAACGACGTTCAAAACCTTTTTTGCTGGAAAGGGAGAAAAAGCCCGTATGTCCTTCCAACAACCTGTTCTGGTAAAAACCATTGGCGTAGGGGTCGGGAAGACGAAAGTGGCGGAGAAAATAAAGGATGTGGGCAAAAAAAATCCGCAGCGTGCGGCGCAGGGGTTGAAAGGCAAAGACCCGGTAATCAAGGCCGATGCGGGGGGCTGGCATCCCCAGTTTCTGATACCGGAAAAAGGAGAAGAGAAACTCAAGGTTGCTGCGTCTTGGGGTAACGTAGAGAAGAATGGCGTCTTCGGGTAGACCCTGGGTCATTTTTTTCAATTCAGGGCCTGTGTCAATATTGCGGAAGAAAAACCGGAAAAGGAGGGCGGAGAACCAGCCGGGTTTTTTGTTGAGAACGGAAGCATAGCCTTCTTGGTGGTGGGCAGTGTATGCATCCGCCCATTTGCGGAAGGAAAAACGCTGAGGTTTTTCGGAAATTTCGGGAGTGGGGGTCTCTGGCATGGGGAATCCTTATATGTGCAGGTTCCAGGGGGTTTTGAAAAGGTTTTTTCAGGGTGGGGTGTGGCGGATCCGCCGGGCCGTAAACCTTCTCCGGCCAAGACCTAGCAGAGAACGAAAGGGCTGGCAACTGCAAAGGCTTGCCCAAATCGGCCTTTTTTCGAGTTTTCAGATTCCGGCTTGCGCAGGCGTTCGGGTTTCCGGACTCCCGGTATTGCCGGAAAAGAGGCTTGAAGATGCCGGAAGCTTGGCTTCTGTTTTTTTCATTGCGGGAAAGGCCCGCTTGTGGCAATGTCCAGAAGCCTGAAAGATTATTTTCAGGCTTGTTTTGCCATATGGGCTATGATATTTTCCTCGGAATTTGTCAGTATAGGGAAAAGGGCGGGTGTTTTTGAAAAGCAACCCCTAAAGAGGACGAAGGCATATGGGAGTCCCGGAAAGCGCGCGGGCAATTTTTGTTTTTTTTAAAGCTGAAAATTGTTAAGGCTTTTCAGGAAATCGATGTGGCTCGTCAGGAATGATACTTATTTAAAGGAGGCATGTTTACAATGAAAACGTTAGTGGGTGGTGCAGTTGCCGCTGTTCTGGGCGTGATTGGTCTTGCCGTGTGGTTTGGCGCATTCCTTCAGCTGATTGCCGGCGCTCTTCCGATCATGCTGCTGATTGGTGGTGGCCTTGCCCTCTACCTTGGCTTTGACGAGCTCAAGGACAGCTGGAAAAACGAAGAGGGTGTGGAAGTTAAAAGCAATCAGGACCGTATTGCAGAACTGGAAAAAGAGCTGGAAGCCCTTAAAAAATCCTGATTCCATATCCGCACCGGTAATTCTGAAAGGGGCTGCGCCTGGCGTTTAGCCCCTTTTTTCATGGGTGATTTCCCGGGAGATTTTCAATATGGCGCGTCCTCTGGAAATTCTTGTGGTGGATGACAGTGCACTCATCCGCAAACTGCTCCGGGAAGAGCTGCAGGCTGCAGGGTATCGGGTCAGTGAGGCGGCCAATGGTTTTGAAGCCCTGGCCAGAGCTGCGGAGCCCCCTCCTCCGGATCTCATTACCCTCGATATTGATATGCCCGGTCTTGGGGGGTTTGAAACTTTCCGTAAGCTTCAGGAAGAACATTATCGCCGTTTTTTTACCCATGTGGAAGATGCAAGAATTCCCATTGTTTTTGTTACAGCCAATGACTGTATTGCCACTCGTCAGAAGGGTTTTGCCCTGGGTGCTGCGGATTTCATCACCAAGCCCTTTGCCAGGGGGGCCTTGAAAGCTGCGGTGGAAGCCATACTGAAACCCCCGAGGCCCATGACCGGCATGACGGCCCTTGTGGTGGATGACAGTGACACGGCACGCCACATTGTAACCGATAACCTCAGGCGGGAAGGTCTGCATGTGTTTGAGGCCGAAGACGGGCAGGCGGCCTGTGAGATTCTTGGCACGACAGACTGGGCCATGGATATCGTGGTGACGGACCTGGTTATGCCGCGTATGGATGGTATTGCGCTCTGCCGGGAAGTACGGTGCAGACCCAGCCTGGAAGACACGCCGATTATTTTTCTCACAGCCCTTGCGGATCAGAAGGAGCTTCTGAAAATTTTTGCCGCAGGCGGATCCGATTATCTTGTCAAACCTTTTTTCAAGGAAGAATTTCTGGCCCGGGTGAATGTGCATCTGGAGCGTACCCTTCTTACCCGCAAGCTGCGCGGGACTATCCGTGATCTGCAGCTTGCAGAGGCGGAGAAGGAAGAACGTCAGAAGCGGGAGGGGGCTTTGGGGATGGCTGCGACCATCTGCCATGAGTTGAACCAGCCGCTTCAGAAAATCAGCGGATATGCCGAGCTTTTGCAGATGTCCGGGGCTGGAGAAAGGGCCAGCACACTGCGGTATGCAAAAGAAATCATGCATGCGGTTTCTGAGATGGGAGCCCTTACCCGGAAGCTAATGCGTCTGACCCAGTACAGAACCCGGAACTACCCAGGCGGAGAAACCCTTGTATCCCTGGACCCCCAGGACTGACCATGCCCGCCCTGGGCAGATGTGTTTTTGGCAGATTGTTTTTTTCAGGCAAAAAGCCTCATTTATCTTCCGGAAAATCCACGCGCCGCCTCCACCGAAACGACAAACGGGATTGTCTGGTGACCCAGGAATTTGGAGGACAGGGTGCTCAGGATTGACGTCCATCGCCTGCTTTCCCGGAATACCTTCACCTATCGTCTGGATGTGGAAAATGGACCTGAACACTGGACCGGACGCGCCCAGATGGTGTGTCGACCCGTTTTCACCTACCAGCATGCCAAACATTTTCCCACGGACGCCATTTATGAGACCTGCCTTCACTGCGGTTTGAACACCAGCGAATGGATAGGACACCTGCGGATTTTCTATCCCAATGGAGATGCGCCCTCTCTGGAGCGTATGCGCATGGGCGTGGGGAGCGCGGTGCTCTGTACGGTGTGCGCGGATCTTGCCGCAGCCGGAGGGCTGCTCTTGTATGCCCTGCCCACAACGCCGAGTATGCTGGCCTTTCTCAAAAAGAAACGCTTTGTTTCTTTTGCAGCGTTTCCGGACCAGTTTTTTCTTCCCCTTGCCCATATGAGTCCTGAAATGCTTGGGAAACCGTCTCTGTGATGGAAAAATCCTTTCCGGAAGGCACAAAGGGAATGGTTTTTTCCTTGCCTTGGGGGATTTTCAGGCTTAGGTTTCTTTGGTCTGCAAAAAAGTCTTTGTTCTTTATACCAGGCCAGACCGGAGGTTCTATGGAGCAGCAATATCGTTTTCCCGTTACGGGCATGCATTGTGTCAATTGCGCCAAGGGCGTTGAGAAGGCCGTATCCGCTCTGGCAGGTGTGGAGTCGGCCAGTGTGAATTTTGCCTCGGAAACCCTCCATGTCCGCCTTGATCCGGAAAAGGTTTCCCCAGCCCTTGTGGCGGCTGCGGTGGCAAAGGCCGGATTCCAGGTTCCGGAAAGCCGGGTTCGTATTGCCATTACAGGGATGCACTGCGTCAACTGTGCCAGAGGGGTGGAAAAGGCCCTTTTTGCCGCAGAGGGTGTGGTGGCTGCGGAAGTGAATTTTGCCGCAGAAGAGGCCGAGGTCCGGTACCTTGCCGGGCAGACGGATATGCAGCGTCTTGCGGATGTGGTGCGTAAGGCGGGTTTTACTCCCATCCTCGGAGATGGAGAGGGGCTTTTGGCGGAAGATGAGGAAAAAAAGGCGCGGGAGCAGGAAATCCGAGATCAGAAGAAGAAGTTTTTTGTGGGGGCTCTTTTTACCCTGCCCCTTTTCATCCTTTCCATGGGACGGGATTTTCAGGTTTTCGGTCCCTGGAGTCAGTCTCCTTTCATGGAATATCTTTTCTGGTTTCTGGCAACCCCTGTGCTTTTTTATACAGGACTTGATTATTTCAAAGGCGCTTATCAGAGCCTGAAAAACAAAAGCGCCAATATGGATGTGCTGGTGAGCCTCGGGGCCTCTGTGGCCTATTTTTATTCCGTGTGTGTGCTGTTTTTTCCCGGCATCGGAAACCATGTGTATTTTGAAACCGCTGCGGTGATCATCACCCTCATCAAGCTTGGCAAGCTTCTTGAGGCCAGAACACGGGGAAAAAGCGGGGAGGCCATTCGCAGACTCATGGATCTCTCTCCCAAGATGGCCATCCGGCTGGAGGGTGACCGCGAAGTGGAGATCCCCGTATCGGACATCCGCAAAGGCGATACCCTGGTGCTGCGTCCGGGAAGCCTTGTGCCCGTGGACGGCGTTGTCCTTGAAGGTCGCAGTGCGGTGAATGAGTCCATGCTGACAGGAGAATCCCTGCCCCTTGATAAAAAACCCGGAGACAGCCTCACCGGCGGTACCCTGAACCATGAAGGCCGTCTTGTGTTCCGGGCAGAACGGGTGGGGTCGGAGACGGTGCTGGCGGGCATCATCCGTCTGGTGCGGGAAGCCCAGGGCAGCCGCACCCGCGTTCAGGCCCTGGCGGATCGGGTGGCAGCGGTTTTTGTGCCTGTGGTGGTGGCGGTGGCGGTGCTGACCTTTGCCGTATGGTGGCTGGTTTCAGGGGATGGCGTGGAAGCCATGGTGCGGCTGGTGGCCGTTCTGGTGATCGCTTGCCCCTGTGCTTTGGGCCTTGCCACACCCACGGCGGTGATGGCGGGGACGGGTCGGGCTGCGGAAAGCGGTGTTCTGTTTAAAAACGGCATGGCCCTGGAGGACGCAGCCGTCGTGGATACGGTGGTGTTTGACAAGACCGGCACCCTGACCCTGGGGCATCCGGAGCTAACGGATATCCATGTACTGGCCCCGGAGTTTTCCGAGGAAAGTCTGCTGGGCTTTGCCACTGCTGTGGAAAAGGGATCGGAGCATCCTGTGGGACGGGCCCTGGTTTCCGCAGGAGAAAAGAAGGGGGTTTGGATTCCTCCGGTTCAGGATTTTGTCAGTGTGGGAGGGGCCGGGGTCCAGGCCCAGGTGAATGGGCTGGATGTGAGGCTGGGACGGCCGGACTGGCTGGAAGCAGAAGGGATTTCCCTGGTATCCGCCAAAGAGGCCATGGCAGGATTGAGAAAAGAGGGGAAAACCGTGCTGGCCCTCGGTGTGGCAGGAAAGCCTGCAGCACTTTTTGCGGTTTCCGATGCACCAAGACCCGAGGCTGCCAGCGTGGTGTCAGCGCTGAAGTCCATGGGGATGCGCACCGTACTCATGACAGGGGATACGGCTCAGAGTGCGGCCATGGTGGCAAAGGCCTGCGGCATTGATGCGGTTCTTTCTGAAGTGCGGCCGGATGGAAAATCAAAGGCCATCGAAAAGCTGAAGGGAGAAGGGCGGAAGGTGGCCATGGTGGGCGACGGTGTCAACGATGCTCCGGCCCTGGCTACGGCGGATCTGGGGGTGGCCATGGGTACGGGAACGGATGTGGCCATGGAGACGGGGGATGTGGTGCTGGCAGGAGGCAGGCTCTCCCAGGTGCCCTTTGTGTTTGTCATGGGCCGAAAAAGCCTCCGGGTGATCCGCCAGAATCTGTTCTGGGCTTTCTGTTACAATGTGCTGCTCATTCCCGTGGCCGCAGGGGTTCTCGCATCCTTTGCCATGCTGCCCATGATGCTCAAACATCTGGACCCCATGGCCGCAGCCCTGGCCATGGCCTTAAGCAGTCTTACGGTGGTGAACAATTCCCTGCGGCTTTATCGTTTCCGGCCGGAAAAAGGCCGCAGAGAAGATGGCTTCAGTTCCTGATTACAGGATGAGGGCCGGATAAGGGCCGGATGATATCCGTATTCATCAAGGAGAGGTTTTATGTCTGTCTGGCAGGTGCATGTCTTGGCCAATGGCCGTTTTTCCGTACGTTTTCGCACTCCCGAGGGGCGGGATCTCCTGGCTCCCATGGAAAACATTCCAAGCAGCATTTTTCTGCTCAGATCCGGGGATCGTTTCCTTCTGGTGGATACGGGCTTTGATCCTCTGGATGTGGGGGGCCTGGGTTCTTCGGCCTCCCAGAAGAGGGAGGAAAGGCTGGAGGAGGCCCTGGAGGCCGCAGGCCTTGCACCTCGGGAGATCGGGGATGTGGTCATGACCCATCTGCACTGGGACCATACCGCAGGCATGGGGCTTTTTCCCCATGCCCGTTTTCATGTGCAGGCGGACGCCTTCCGGGCCTTCAATGCCCTGAATCCCAATGAGGAAACCTACTACCGCCCCGATCACTGGCTTTCACTTCTGGATCAGATGGTGCTGGTGGAAGGGGATGTGGAAATTCTGCCTGGCATAAAAGTGCGGCGCACAGGGGGCCATTGTCCGGGGCATCAGGTGGTGCTGGTGGAAACGGGAAAGGGGGTTCTCGCCCTGGCCGGGGATCTTCCCTATGACTATTCCGGACTCTGGTCCGCCCTGCCTGAGGATTTCTGGGAGGCATACCGCAAGGGCGCAGGGAAAGGATTCTGGTGGACGGAGGCCGCATGGGAAAAACTTGCGGGTTTTATGGAGGCAAGGGGGCTTCTGGGTGCACCATCCTCTGAAAGAGAGCTGAACTTTTCAAAGTTGCGGCGCTCCTGCACAGAGGTGCTGCTTACCCATGATCCCGGCCTTTATGCGGGAAGTCTGCGACAACCCGCATAGATTTAAAAGCCGTAGCTTGTGCCATCCCAGCAGTGGGTGCAGAGTTTTTCCCTGGGAAGGCCGATGGCAGCCACAAGATCTTCAAGGGTCTGGAATTTCAGGGAGGAGAGGTTGAGTCTCTTCTGAATCCAGGCCACCATGGCAGCATATCTGGGATCGCTGGCATCGGCATAGCGGTCAAGGTGCAGGGCTTCCTCTCCTTCCAGGGCCAGAATGGCCTTGCGGGTGATGAGTTCAAGGGAGGATCGGGATGTGGAGAAATTCAGAAATTCACAGGGATGGATGAGGGGAGGGCAGGCCACCCGCATGTGCACGGCCTTTGCACCGTAGGTGTAGAGGATGCGGGTGTTGTCCGAAAGCTGGGTGCCCCGGACAATGGAGTCGTCAAGGAGCACCATGGATTTCCCCTCAATGAGGCTGCGGTTGGGGATGAGCTTCATTCTGGCCACAAGATCCCGTGTTTTCTGGTTCTGGGGCATGAAGCTTCTCGGCCAGGTGGGGGTGTATTTCACAATGGGCCGCTGATAGGGAATATGGCGGGCATTGGCGTAGCCCACGGCGTGTCCGATACCCGAATCCGGAACACCTGCGGCAAAGTCTGCATCCACCTGATCTTTTATACCCATGGCCGCTCCGCAGTTGTAGCGGCAGGTTTCCACATTGATGCCTTCATAGCTTGAGGAGGGATAGCCATAATAGACCCAGAGAAAGGAGCAGATCTGCATGGCATCCTTTGGCGCGATGCGGGTTTCCCAGCCTGAAGGGGTTACGAAGACCGCTTCTCCGGGCCCAAGATCCTTCACCGTTTCATAGCCGAGGTTGACAAAGGCGCTGGATTCCGAAGAAAGGACAAAGCTCCCTTCCTTTTCTCCGAGAATGAGGGGGGTGCGGCCGAGAAGATCCCGGCATCCGTAGAGTCCCTTTTCCGTCATGAGGATGAAGGTGCAGGAACCCTTGATTTTTTCCTGGGCGGCGCGGATACCTCTTTCAAAGGAATCTTCACTGCTGATAAGCATGGCCACCACTTCCGTGGGATTGACTCTGCCTGCGGAAGACTCGCTGAAGGCATAGCGGTTTGCATGGGCTTTTTCGGTGAGGGCTTCGATATTGGCAAGTTTGCCCACCGTTACCAGGGCAAAGCGGCCAAGGTGGGAGGAAAAGACCATGGGCTGGGCATCCGTGTCACTGATGACCCCAATGCCGAGGTTGCCGGAAAAAAGGCCCAGGTCCGGTTCAAACTGGGTGCGGAAATAGCTGGACTCCAGGTTGTGGATTTTACGGGTAAAGCCCGAAGGCCCGGCCACGGCCATGCCGCCCCGCCGGGTGCCGAGGTGGGAGAGATAATCCGTACCGTAGAAAAGATCGCCCACACAATCCGTTTTCCGGGCCACGCCAAACACGCCCCCCATGATGCTCCCTTCCTTAGAAAATTTTAAAGAAGAACAACAAAAAACCTGGATGCTGGGATCTGAATCCGGCTTTTTGTCTTATGAGTATGGATGCAAACGGGGGCGTTATAGAATTCCTTGGACCACAAGTACAGGAAAAAAAGCATGAAGGCTGTGGATTTTCCATGAAAAAGGGTGTTGACAGAAAGGGGGTTACACTGTTAAAGGATTTTTTCAAAACAAAGATAAGGAATCTTTCCATTATGCATAGTTTTGTACTTATCAACCTCATTCTCGTGCTCATTGTTCTCGTGGTGGTGGCGCCACCGCGTGAGAGCCAGGGTTGGTAATGGCAGCATAGATGCCAAACGGAAGAAGCAGAACCGTTATCAGCCTTGGAGCTGGTAACGGTTTTTTATTTTTTGAACGACAAAAGGAGCGACCATGCGCAGCCGTCAGGTGAAAGAAGGTATCGAAAGAGCCCCCCACAGATCCCTTTTCAAGGCCATGGGCTATACGGATGAGGAAATCCGGCGGCCCATCATTGGCATTGCCAATGCGGCCAATGACATCATTCCGGGACATGTCCATCTGGATAAGATCGTTGAGGCGGTAAAGGCCGGAATCTACATGGCGGGCGGTCTTCCCGTGACCTTCGGGGTCATCGGCGTGTGCGACGGCATTGCCATGAACCATACGGGGATGCACTACTCCCTGGGCAGTCGGGAGCTGGTTGCAGACACCATTGAGGTGATGGCCACGGCCCACGCCTTTGATGGTATCGTCATGGTGCCCAACTGTGACAAGATTGTTCCCGGTATGCTCATGGCGGCAGCCAGGCTGGACATTCCCACGGTCTTCATCAGCGGTGGGCCCATGCTGGCGGGAAAGCATCCGGAAAAGCCGGGTCAGAAGGTGGATCTCATTTCCGTGTTTGAGGCGGTGGGTGCGGTGAAGCGGGGCATTATGGATGAGCGGGAGCTGGGGCTTATTGAAGATGCGGCCTGTCCCACCTGCGGTTCCTGTTCCGGCATGTTCACGGCCAACTCCATGAACTGCCTCACGGAAGTCATCGGCATGGGGCTTCCGGGCAACGGCACTGTGCCTGCGGTGATGGCGGAACGCCAGCGCATGGCCAAATATGCGGGCATGAAGGTGATGGCCCTTTTTGAAGCGGGCATCACACCCCGGAGCATCATGACAGCCAAGGCCTTTGAGAATGCCCTGGCTGTGGATATGGCTTTGGGATGTTCCACCAACACCGTCCTTCATCTTCCCGCCATTGCGGCGGAGGCCGGTGTGTCCATGGATCTCAACACCATTAACGAGGTGAGTGCCAAAACTCCCCACCTCTGTTCTTTAAGCCCCGGCGGCAAGGATCACATTGAGGATCTGGACCGGGCGGGCGGGATCTCTGCGGTAATGAAGGTGCTGATGGATGCAGGCCGCATCCATGGGGACTGCATGACGGTCACGGGAAAAACCGTTGCCGAGAACATTGCCGCCGCCCGCGTAAAGGATGCGGAAGTCATCCGGCCCCTGGACCGGCCTTACCATGTGCAGGGCGGTCTTGCGGTTCTCTTCGGCAACCTCGCTCCGGAGGGCTGTGTGGTGAAGCAGTCTGCCGTGAGAGAAGAAATGATGGTGCATGAAGGCCCGGCAAGGGTCTTCAACTCCGAGGAAACAGCATCTGCTGCCATCATGGCAGGGGAGATCCGAAAAGGGGACGTGGTGGTGATCCGCTACGAAGGACCCAAGGGCGGGCCTGGGATGCGGGAGATGCTGACCCCCACCTCCACCATCGCAGGCATGGGGCTGGATGCGGATGTGGCCCTGATCACAGACGGCCGTTTTTCCGGGGGTACACGGGGAGCCGCCATCGGTCATGTGTCACCCGAGGCCAGCAGCGGCGGACCCATCGCCTTTGTGGAAGAAGGGGATCTCATTGCCATCAACATCCCTGAAAAAAGCATCACCCTCAAGGTGGACGCGGCGGTTCTTGAAAAGCGTAAGGCCCTGTGGGCGCCGCCAGCGCCCAAAATCACAAAGGGGTACATGGCCCGTTACAGCCAGCGGGTAACATCCGCCAGCCGGGGGGCTGTACTGGAAGGATAGGTTCTCATTGCTATGCAGACGGCGGCCCTTTCTGTACGGAGGGATTGGTCTCTTTCAAGTCCCCGGAGGGAAGGGGAGGAGGGCCGCCGGACGACATCTGACCCACAAGACAAGGAAGATTCCATGGAATTGACAGGCGCACAGATTCTCTGGCAGTCGCTCAAGGATGAGGGCGTGGACACGGTGTTCGGTTATCCCGGCGGTGCTGTCATCGATTTTTATGATGCCCTGGTGCAGTATGATATCCGTCATATTCTGGTCCGTCATGAGCAGGGTGCCGTCCATGCGGCGGACGGGTACGCACGGGCTTCGGGCAGGGTGGGGGTGTGCATGGTGACCTCAGGCCCCGGAGCCACGAACACGGTAACGGGCATTGCCACCGCCTATCTGGATTCCATTCCCATGGTGGTGATCACGGGCCAGGTGCCCACCAAGCTCATCGGCAACGATGCCTTCCAGGAAGTGGACATCGTGGGCATCACCCGGCCCTGCACCAAGCACAACTATCTGGTGAAGGACATCACCAAGCTGGAACGCATCATCAAGGAAGCCTTTTACATTGCCCGTTCCGGTCGTCCGGGACCTGTACTCATCGACATTCCCAAGGACGTGACCAACAGCCGTACGGTGTATAAGGCCATTAAGGATATCCAGATGGAGTCCTACAACCCCACCTACCAGCCCAACAACAAGCAGCTGAGCAAGGTGGTGAGCCTCATCAAGGAAGCCAAAAGGCCCCTGATTTTTACTGGCGGTGGTGTGGTGCTTTCCAAGGGTTCCGATGCTCTGACCCGCCTTGCCAAACGCACCAATATTCCGGTGACGGCTTCCCTCATGGGCCTTGGCAGCTATCCCGGAACGGACGAGAAGCTCTGGCTGGGCATGCTGGGGATGCATGGCACCTTCCGGGCCAACATGGCCACTTCCAACTGTGATCTCATGCTGGCCATTGGTGTGCGTTTTGACGACCGGGTTACGGGCAAGACCGATGAGTTCGCCACCAAGGCCACCATCGTTCATGTGGACATCGACCCCACCTCCATCCATAAGAATGTCATTGTGGATGTCCCCGTGGTGGGCGACTGCCGTCTGACCCTGGAAGCCCTGAATGAGCTTCTTGATGCGGAAGATCCTGCCCAGATCGGGCCGGAGCGCTCCGAATGGCTGGGACAGATCCAGAAATGGAAGGACACCAATCCCCTCCGGTACAAGCAGGACGGCTGTGATACCATCAAGCCCCAGTATGTGGTGGAAAAACTCTTTGAAGTGACCAAGGGCAATGCCATCATCAGCACGGAGGTAGGGCAGAATCAGATGTGGGCGGCCCAGTACTATCATTTTGATAAACCCAACCAGTGGTTGACCTCAGGCGGCCTTGGTACCATGGGCTACGGTTTTCCTGCGGCCATCGGCGCACAGATGGCCTGTCCGGACAGGTTGGTGGTGGACGTGGCGGGCGACGGCTCCATCCAGATGAACATTCAGGAAATGGCAACCGCAGTGCAGAACGGACTTCCCGTGAAGATCGTGATCCTGAACAACCAGTACCTTGGCATGGTGCGTCAGTGGCAGGAGCTTTTCTACAAGAAGAACTACTCCCAGACGGACATGACCCATGCCCCGGATTTTGTGAAGCTGGCTGAAGCCTACGGGGCAAAAGGCTTCAGAACCGCAAAGCCCGAAGAGGTGGAGGCCGTGCTGAAAAAGGGCATTGAAACCCCCGGTCCTGTCATCATGGAATTTGTGGTCTGCCGTGAGGAATGCGTGTATCCCATGGTGCCTGCGGGAGCACCCATCACCAACATGCTGCTGGTCTGATACGGAGGAGCGAAATGAACGGAGACAAAAGCATTCTTTCCATTCTGGTGGATAACGAACCCGGCGTGCTTTCCCGCATTACGGGACTGTTTTCCGGCAGGGGCTACAACATTGAATCCCTTTCCGTGGCGGAAACCATGGATCCGGCCATCTCCCGCATCACCATGATCACCCGGGGGGATAAGCCCATTGTGGAGCAGATCAAAAAGCAGCTGAATAAACTCATCAACGTGATCAAGGTGCTGGATCTCACGGATCAGCGGCATGTACTGCGGGAGCTGGCCCTTATCAAGGTCTATGCCAAGGCGGAAAACCGGGCCGAGATCCTGCGCATTGTGGATATTTTCCGCTGCAAGATCGTGGATTCCGGGCCGGAGCATTACACCCTGGAAGTGGCTGCGGATGAGGATAAGCTTTCGGCCCTTCTCAATCTCCTTCAGCCCATGGGGATCAAGGAAATTGCCCGTACGGGAAGTATTGCCCTTCTGCGGGAGCTTCAGTAAAGACAGCTGTTTGTTCAGATGGAAAACCCCTTTCTCTCCCCGGATCCTGGGGAGAGGAAGGGGAAGTTTGCGGATGCGGCTAAAGTGAAAAAAATGTATCCGAATCCTTTTTTTCGGCTCTTCTGATAACCCGGATTCCCGGATTGCCCATGGTTCTCTGGAACGGTGGGCAATGCAGGTATCCGGCCTTGACGATACCTGAGTTCTTTCAGGCAGAGGCTCCGGTTTTCTTTCAACTGGGAACCGCACAAAGCAAAAAAATTCCGTTTTAAGCGGGATCTATCAAAAAAATAAAGGTGGTTTTCATGACATCCATGCTCTTGTACGACACCACCCTCCGGGATGGGGCCCAGGGCGAGCACATCAATTTTTCCGCTGACGATAAAATGAAGATCGCCCGCCGTCTGGATGAGATGGGCTTTCATTATATAGAGGGCGGATGGCCGGGAGCCAATCCCAAGGATACGGCCTTTTTTGAAGCGGCCAGATCCGTATGCTTTAAAAACGCCAAACTTGCTGCCTTTGGCTCCACCTGCAAGCCGGGGGTGAAGCCCGAAGATGATCCCATTCTCCAGGCCCTGGCGGAGAGCGGTGCGCCGGTCATCACCCTTTTCGGAAAAACCTGGGATCTCCATGTGATCCGCATTATGCAGAACACCCTGGAGGAAAACCTGCGCATGATCCGGGAATCCGTGGCCTGGTTTGTCTCTCTTGGAAAAGAAGTGATCTATGATGCCGAGCATTTTTTTGACGGCTACAAGGACAACCGGGACTATGCCCTGAAAACCCTGGCTGCGGCCTGGGAAGGAGGCGCTTCCGTGCTGGTTCCCTGCGACACCAACGGCGGCACTCTGCCCCATGAGATTGAGGCGATTTTTAAGGATATGCAGGCCTGGCTGAAGGAGCGTTTTCCCGAGGACTCCCGGCCTTTGCGCTTCGGCATCCATGCCCACAACGATGCCAGTATGGCGGTGGCCAACTCCATTACGGCTGTGCGCTGCGGGGCTGTCATGGTGCAGGGAACCATCAACGGGTATGGCGAGCGCTGTGGCAATGCGGACATGACTTCCATCATGCCCATACTCCAGTTTAAGATGAACATTCCCTGCCTTACAACGGAGCGCATGGCCCAGCTGAAAAGTCTTTCCCGCTTTGTCAGTGAGACGGCCAACGTGCCGCCTCTGAACAGCCGTCCCTTTGTGGGAAAAAGCGCCTTTGCCCACAAGGGAGGTGCCCATGTGTCCGCCGTGCTCAAGGAGCCCAGAGGGTATGAGCATATGCTGCCGGAGCTGGTGGGCAACGAGCGGCGGGTGATCATGAGCGATTATTCGGGCAAGAGCAATGTCACCTACAAGGCCCAGGAAATGGGCATTGACATGGGTGGCGTGGATTCACGGGAAGTGGTTTCCGAGATCAAGCGACTGGAGCAGGAGGGCTTTCAGTTTGAGGCTGCGGAGGGTTCCTTCAGGCTTCTGGTGGAGCGCATGGCCGGGCGTTTCAAGCCCCGTTTTCAGCTGAAAAATTTCCGGGTCACCGTGGAAAAGGACAAGGATCGTCCTTGCCGTTCCCATGCCCTGGTGCACATCGATACGCCCTATGGGGAGGAGATGAGTGCGGCTTCCGGAGATGGTCCTGTGTCCGCCCTGGACAATGCCCTGAGAAAGGCTCTTGAATGCTTTTACCCGAGGGATATGGCCCACATGCAGCTGGTGGATTACAAGGTTCGGGTGCTGGACGGGGCAGGGGGCACAGCCTCCAAGGTACGGGTTCTCATTGAATCGAGGGATCCTGCCACCATCTGGAGCACCATCGGCGTTTCCGAAGACATCATCGAAGCCAGCTGGCAGGCCCTGGCGGACAGTTTCCACTGCAAGCTGGGTTCCGCAGACTAGGAAGATCCGGTCAGCGGAGACTTTGTATTTTAAGACATTTTTTGAAAGGATACAGGCCCTTGAGCCCATGGAGCGTACACGCCGCAGGACAGCAGTTCCCCCTTGTCCTGCGGCCCATGCTTGACGCATCGGGAAACGAGCTTCTGCCATTCTGGAATTTTGAGGATTCTGTCTGACGTTTTCTGACCATTGTCTGGAAAGAGGGCAGTCATAAAAAGACCTGTCCTGAAAGGATATTCCGATGAACAAGCGTGTCATCATTTTTGATACCACCCTGCGTGATGGGGAGCAGTCGCCCGGCGCCAGTATGAATACCCAGGAAAAGATCCGCATTGCCAAGCGCCTGGAAGAGCTGGGGGTGGATGTGATTGAGGCGGGTTTTCCCGCAGCCAGTGAAGGTGATTTTGATGCCGTGCGCCGCATTGCCGCCTCCGTGGAGCGGGTGCAGGTGGCGGCCCTGTGCCGGGCCTCCAAGGCAGACATTGACAAGGCCTGGAATGCCATCAAAGAGGCGAAACACCCCCGCATCCACACCTTTCTCGCCACCTCCGATCTGCACATGAAGTACAAGCTTCAGATGGATCCGGACACCGTGGTGGCCAAAGCCGCCGAAGCGGTGCGTTATGCCAAAACCTTCACGGACAATGTGGAGTTTTCCGCAGAAGACGGCTCCCGTTCGGATAAGGATTTTCTCTGCCGGGTTTTTGCCGCCGTGATTGAGGCCGGAGCCACCACCCTGAACCTGCCGGACACGGTGGGTTATGCGGTGCCCGAGGAATACGCGGCCCTGATCCGCTATGTGCTGGCCAACACGCCGGGCATTGAAAATGTGGTGCTGTCCGTGCACTGTCACAACGATCTTGGCCTTGCCACGGCCAACACCCTGGCCGCCCTTATGGCCGGAGCTCGTCAGGCGGAGGTGACCATCAACGGCATCGGCGAGCGTGCGGGCAACACGGCCCTGGAAGAAGTGGTCATGGCCCTCAATACCCGTAAGAACGTCTTTGATCTGGAAACGGGCATCGACACCACCAAGATCTACCCTGTCAGCCGTACGGTGCGGGAGATCACGGGCATGATCGTTCAGCCCAACAAGGCCATTGTGGGGGCCAATGCCTTTGCCCACGAGTCCGGCATTCACCAGGACGGAGTCCTGAAAAACCCCATGACCTATGAGATCATGCAGCCTGAAACCGTGGGCCTTTCCAAGAACAATCTGGTTCTCGGAAAACATTCGGGCAGGGCTGCCATCCGGGCCCGTCTGGAGGCCATGGGCTACAGTCTGGAGCCCGATGAAATCAACGTGATCTTCACTCAGTTCAAAGAGCTGGCGGACAAGAAAAAGAACATTCAGGATGAGGATCTGGAAGCTCTGGTTACGGAAAGGGTTCTGCGGGCCAACGATGTCTTTGAAATGGGAGATATTCAGATTTCCTGCGGCAACACCTTTCATCCCATGGCCGGGGTGACTATCCGGCAGCATGGGGTAATGAAGGGCCCCATATTCACCAGCGGGAATGGTCCCATTGATGCGGTCTTCAATGCCATCATGCAGTTGACGGGCATGTGCCCTGAGCTTCTCCGCTTCACCGTATCCGCCATCACCGGTGGTACGGATGCCCAGGGTGAAGTGACCGTGCGTATTAAAGATGGCGAGAATGTGGCCCTGGGAAGGGGCGCGGATCTTGATATTGTCACGGCCAGCGCGAGAGCCTTCATCAATGGCCTGAACCGCCTTGTCTCCATGCAGCAGAAGCCGGAACGCAGCAGGGAAACCATCTGATGTTTTGCCCCCCCTTTCCATGCAAGCGGAGAGGGGAGGATTCCCTGAAGAAACGATACCATGAAAAGCCGATGACCCTTTAGGGGCCTCGGCTTTCGGGTTTTATGAAAAGAAACCTCGATGCAGATACAAAAATTCCGTAGGTTTTTCCGATCTCCCGGCGGGGCTGTGGTGGCAGGAGCCCTCTTTCTCACCCTGGCGGGTTTTTTCCTTGCGCTGATGGGAGCCCTCGTCAAGGCGGTTTCTGCGGAGCTTTCCAATGCCATGGTGGTGTTCTTGCGGAATTTTGCCACCTGCCTTTTTGTTTTTCCCCAGCTGTTTCTGGGACCTGGCCTGAAAAAGGGCTTGAAAACGGATCATTTTTTTCTGCATTTCCTGCGTTGTGTCAGCGGGCTTGCCGCCATGTATGCCTATTTTTATGCCTTGCGTGTATTGCCTCTGGGGGAGGCCGTCCTTCTCTCCTACACAAGTCCCCTTTTAACGCCCATTGTGGCGCGGATCTGGCTGAAAGAACCCCTGGGTGGGCTGCATGTGACGGGCGGGATTCTGGGGTTTTTGGGTATTCTCTTCATCCTGAGGCCCGGCTTCCATGAGATCCATCCTGCGGCCCTGGTGGCGCTGGTTTCTGCGGCTTTTGCAGCCATTGCCATGGCCACGGTGAGAAAAATGGGGACAACGGAGCCGCCTTTCCGGGTGGTGGCCTGGTTTTCCATTCTGGCCACCTTTTTTTCAGCACCTGCGGCTCTACCCGTATGGGAGACGCCGAGCCTGGGCCTTGCAGGACTTTTTTTCTGCCTTGGCGCCCTGGGGTTTGTGGCTCAGCTCTGTCTGACCTGTGGGTATGGAATGGCCCCTTCGGCGCGTATCGGGCCTTTTACCTATACCACGGTTTTTTTTGCAAGTATCCTGGGGGTCTTGCTGTGGGGAGAATTGCTTCATCCCTTAACCCTGCTGGGTGGTGGGCTGATCGTTGTGGGAGGGATGGTGGCGGGAAGAGCCAGGGGATGAAGTTTTGGGATGGGCTTCCATGTATTTACGGGAGGTAAGAAAGCAGATCATGCTGACATTATCCAGGGCGCAGAGCGTCGAAGAGTATACCCAGGCCCGGGAGATTATTCTGGCCTATCAGGAGTGGCTGGGAATGGATTTGTGTTTTCAGGGCTTTTATGCGGAGCTGGAAGCCCTGGAGACCATGTATGGTCCGCCCTCAGGGGCCCTGATTCTGGCAAGGCAGGAAAATCTTGTGGTGGGTTGCGTGGGGCTCCGGGATCTCGGGGAAGGGATCTGTGAGATGAAACGAATGTTTGTGTTGCCAACGCATCAGGAGAAGGGGCTTGGAACCCGGTTATTCGAAGCCTTCATGGAAACGGCCAGGGAGCTCGGGTACAGATCCGTACGCCTGGATACGGTCCGTAGGTTGAAAGCCGCTCTGCACCTTTATCAAAAGGCGGGTTTCAGAGAAATCGAGGCCTACCGCTACAATCCGGATCCTGAGGTTCTGTACATGCAGCTGGATATAATAAACTGAGGATATGGGGGCTTTTGGGGAGATGGGGGAGCCTTCCTCCGGATTCCAGGGCTTTTCCGGGGGAATCTCTATTTTTCGGGGTGGGGGTCAGGCGCTTAAAGCACAGGGGGTGGGCATCACCCCGCCGGGCTTGAACATTTCTGACATGCTGCCTGTGGCGGTCATGGTGAGGCCGGTAATTTCCATCCAGAGTCTTTCTTCGCCATCCCAGAAATGTACGTTTCCTGTGAGGGTGTGGCTGTCCAGGGTCTCCAGGGTATAGCGGAGGGATTCAAGGGATGGCGGCGTGTCCGTCTGCACAAAGGCTGCGGGCAGACGAAGCCCCTGAATCCGGGTGGGCAGATAGCATTTTCCCGTGTGCTCAAAACCAAAGACACAGGCAAGCTGCATGGCACTGTCAAGGAGAAGGGAGAGGGGATCGGGATGGGCTTTGAGGGTTTTTGCACAAAGCCTTGCCTCCATGCCCCTTTCCCCTGAAAATGCCAGCCGGTCGAGTACCTGATACCGTCTGCCGTGGAAAAGGATTTCCCGGTAAACGGTATCGCTGTTTCTGGGATAAGGTCTTTTTCCCGGAAGCAGGGTCGGAGGGGAAGGGCGGATGCCATCTCTTTCCAGCCTGCCCTGTATCCTTGGAACAGGAGGACTTTTTTCCAGGGAAATGAGGGTGAGAAGAGTGTCCTTTTTCTGAAGGCCGAGGGGAAGGATATCCCTTTCTTCCAGCACACAGCCCTTTAAAAGACGCAGATCCCTTAAAAGATAAAAGGGCTGAGGGAGGCTTTCTCCGGAGCCCTCTTCCTGACGGAGCATTTCACACACAAGGGAGGCAAAGGGAACCACGGCCCTGCCGCCAAGGCTGTGGTCTCTGAATTCAGGATGGGTCTGGAGGGAAAAGACTGCCTCCCTTTTTCTCCCTTTGTCCCGGCTGCCTGCACTGGGCGGGGTTTTCCCACTCTTTTTTTCGCCCTCTTTTTTTCCGGGTTCTTTTTTTTCCGGATCTTTTTTTTCCGGATCTTTTTCCCTGACCCTGCCTGCGGCGATGAGTACTTCGGGGACATCGCCTGAGATCATTTCCTCGCAGAAGGCCTCACAGCCCTCTTCAAGGGGAATGAGGGGGATGCCCTGACGCTGGAAATGCCGGGCCAGGGAAGGGCTCACCATGCCACCCTCCCAGGGGCCCCAGCAGATGGCAAGGCTGCGGCAGTTTTTGCGTTTGAGATCCTCACGCCGGGCCAGGGCATTGAGAAAGGCGTTGGCCAGGGCATAGTCGGCCTGTCCGGGATTTCCTTCGAGACTGGCTACGGAGGAAAAGAAGATCATGGCCTTGAGGGGCTTTGCCTCCAGGGCTTCGGCCATGCGTTTTGCAGACAGAGCCTTCACGCCGAAGACCCGCTCAAAATCTCCTTCCCGTTTATCGACCATGGCCTTGTCCGCCAGCACACCGGCTCCGTGGATCCAGTAGGCGGGGGTGTCCCCTTCACGCTTAAGTTTTTCCATGAGCCCGTTCAGGGCTTCGGCATTTTCAAGGTCGCAGGAAAGATAGCGGGCCTCGCATCCGAGATTTTTCAGCTTCTGAAGGGTTTCCCGGATGGCCCGGCCGTTCATGAGGCTGCGGAAGGCCTGATCCAGCTCTTTGGGGCTTGGGGTTTTTCCGTTGAACAGATGGCGGAGCAGGGCCTTTTTCACCTCTTCTTCCGAGCGGATACCGGAAAGCCAGAGGGGTTCGGGCCTGGGCTCCGGAGATCTGCCCGTAAGGAGGATGCGGCAGGGATACCGGCGGGCCAGGGCTTCCACACAGCCTGCGGTAACCCCGTAGGCCCCGCCTGTGACCAGGAGAAGATCGTCCCTTTCAGGGGGAGTAAAATGGGCGGTCTTTTCCCCGGCACCCAGGGCCTGAAGCCGGGGCGTGCGGATTTTTCCCTTGGGCCCGCATCCCAGGAGGAGGGGGCCTTTTCCAAAGAGAAGTCCCGGGAGAAGGGCCTTTGGGTCTTTCACCTCCAGGGCCACATCCAGAAGGCGCAGGGAAATTTCCGGCCATTCCTTTTCAAGGGTGCGCAGAAGGCCGCCGAGACTCTGGGTTTCCAGGGAAGCGCTGAAGGGATTCTTCTGGCCGAGCTGTCCGTCGCTGCGGGTGAACAGGGTGAGGGAGCAGGGCGTTTTTGCTGCCAGGGCCTTTTTTCCCCAGGCGGAAAGAAGGCTGAAGAGTTCTTTCAGGGCCTGATCTCCCTTGTGACGGTCCCAGGGAATGAGGAGATGGGCGTGGAAGGGAGGCTCCGTGGCATTTGGGTGAAAAAAGAGGGGCGGGTTGCCGGAGAAGGTGTTTTTAAGAAGGGTGAGATCCGCTTCATCTCCGAAGTTTTCAAGAATGGCAAGGGATGGGGGAAGGGCTGTCCGGGAAAGCTCCGTTTCCTGAAGGGGCATCTCTTCCCAGACCATGCGGCTTCGCAACAGGCTTACCGGTGTTTCCGGGCCGGGAACTTCTTCAGGCAGGTTTCCGGGGATTTCCTTTTCAGGGGATGGCATGGAAGTACTTCCCTGCGGCATTTCCGCTGGACGCGGGCCTTCAAGAAGAGCTGCGATGCGGCGCACGGTTCTGCATTCCTGAAGGGTTTCCTGGGGAACTGTTCCGAGAACGGGATAATGACCTTCCAGCTCCGAGAGGATTTCCACCCGCTTGATGGAGTCAATGCCAAGGTCGGCCTCGAGATCCATGTCTTCCTGGATCATGTCTTCGGGGTAGCCCGTCTGGCTGGCGATGACGGCCCGGACCCTTTCCATGGGTCGGGGTTCCTGGCTTTTGTCCTGAACCGGGGGACTCTGGGCCGGGGGAAGATGCCTTGTCTGCATGTCCTGCGGGGTGACCAGACGGGCGATGGCTGCGATGGTGCGGGCCGTGACGAGACTTTCCTGGGGCAGGGTGGCCAGTACGGGATAATGGCCTTCCAGCTCGGAGAGGATTTCCACCCGCTTGATGGAGTCGATGCCAAGGTCGGCTTCCAGATCCATGTCCTGCTGAATCATTTCTTCGGGATACCCCGTCTGGCGGGAGACGACCCCTGTGATGGCGGCCATGGCCGCAGCCGGGGTGATGAGGGTGGCAAGATCCTGGGAAGGCGGGGCGGCTGTGTTTTTTTCTGCGTCGGGATCGGAAAGAAGGGTGAGGAAGGCGGCCAGGGTGCGGGCTTCGGCCAGCACATCCGGCGTGAGGGTGGCGAGTTTTGGAAAATGGGCTTCCAGCTCCGAGAGAATTTCCACCCGCTTGATGGAGTCAATGCCAAGATCGGCTTCGAGATCCATATCTTTCTGGATCATGTCTTCGGGATACCCCGTCTGACGGGATACGGTGGCAACAAGAAGGGTGAGGATGGCATCCTGCTGTCCGGCTTGTTCGGGCTGAGGTGCTGTGGCCTGAAGGAAAGTCCCATGGGCGGAGGCTTTTTCCACGGATTTTTCTTCCGGAAGGTTTTTTTTCTCTGAAAAGGCCGTCTGGAGCGCTGCCGGAGCCAGGGCCGGACTTTCGGGAGGGGAGGCCCAGGGGGGCTGGATGGACGCTGGATTCCTGTCGGGTTCTCCGGCACCAAGAACCGCTCCGCCCATGGTGGCAAGGAGACGTTCCAGGGTGCGGCCTGCCTCGGATTGCAGGGAGAGAAACTGCTCGTGGGCCCGGGTGGTCTGTTCCTGAAGGCTTCGCAGGGTGTGAAGGCCTTCCATCAGCAGGGTCTTGTCCATGGGGGCTCCTTGGGGCCAGGGTTCCGTGTGTGTGGATTTTGAAGAAAAACGCTGTTCCGCATAAGAAGCTGCAAGGGGCATCCGGGGCTGGCCGCATAGCCCCCCCCCTGGGGGGCCGCTGGAAGAGGCGGGAGATGGGGAAGAAAAAGCCTTTTCTTCCTGGCCCATTTTCGGAAGGGCCTGGGGATTTTCCCGTGGGGAAGCCGGTACTCCGGGTTTTTGGGCCGCGGGGGATTTTTCCTGTCCTTCCGGGCCTTTTGGGGCTGGAGCTGCGGCTTTTTTCATGGATTTTCCGTTTTTGCCGCCGGGTTTGAGATTGGCACCGGAGAGCCAGACCGTCATTTTGCGTCCGGGATTGGGGGGAGGATCGGGAAGGCCTGCCCAGTCCACCCCATAGCCCAGGGCCGACAGGTAGCAGAGGAGGTTAAGGAGATCCCGGTCTCCCTCGTTTTTGCCGGAAGAGGCATCCATGGCCATGCAGTGAACGGTTTCCGATTCGAGAATGGCGGAGGCAAGGCCGGTGAGCACGTTTTTGGGGCCCACTTCCACAAAGGTGCGGATGCCGCTTTCAAAAAGCTCCCGCACGTTGCGGATGAAGCGGACGGGGGAAAGGAGCTGGGAGGCAAGGATTTTCCGGATGTCCGCCTTCCCTTCGGGATAGAAGGTTCCTGTGGCGTTGGCCATGACGGGAAGGACGGGGCTTTTGGGGCTTAAGGCTTCCAGGGCCGCCTCAAAGGGTTTTGCCGCATCTTCCACCAGAGGACTGTGAAAGGCTGCGGCAACGGGAAGGCGGATTCCCCTTATCTTGTGGCCCTTCAGCACCTTGGCCGCATGATCCAGGGCAGCGCTTCCGCCGGAAAGCACGCACTGGGAGGGGCTGTTCTCATTGGCCAGCACCACATCCAGATTTTCCTTTTCAATGAGGCTGCGCAGGGTTTCCACATCGCCCTTCACCGCCATCATGCCGCCCCGGTCTCTGGGATCTTCCGGATCTCCTGCCATGTATCGGCCCCGGAGAACGGAGAGGCGGAGGCAGTCTTTTTCGGAAAAGACTTCCGAGAGGGTCAGGGCGGGAAGTTCGCCGTAGCTGTGGCCGCAGGCCGCATCGGGCCGGATGCCGAAGCGTTTAAGGATCTTTGCCATGCCAAGGCTCACGCTGCCGATGGCGGGCTGAGCAAGATCCGTGCTGCGCAGGGCCTCCTCCTGCTCTTTTGCTTCTCCTTCCAGGGGGAGGATGACGCGGGAAAGAAGGCCATTTTTTCTGTGATCCGCCCCCTTTTCCCTTAAGGCCCCATCCCCGAGCTCAAGGCTTTCCCGCATTTCCGGGAAAAGACAGGCCAGGGTGCGGCCCATGCCCGGATACTGGCTGCCCTGTCCGGGAAAGAGAAAGGCGAGCTTTCCGGGGCTCTCCCCCTTACCGAAAAAGACGGCACCATGAACGCCTTCTTTTTCATCCTGAAGAAGGGTTTTGGCCTGGGAGAGGAGAGCCTCAGGATTGACTTCCGGATCCAGAATGAGAAGAAGCCGCAGCTTGTGGCCTGCTGAAAATTCCTTTCTTGAGAGGGCGCAGATTTCCTGAAGCAGCCGGGGTTCCCTGGCATCAAGATGCTCAAGCTTTGAAAGGCCCGCAAGGAGAGCTTCCTTTTGGTCGCCTGAGACACAGAAGACCTCATGGTGAAAATCCCAGGCCAGGGTTTTGTTTTCTTCCCCGTATTCTTCCAGAACGGCATGGTAATCCGCCCCGCCAAAGCCAAAGGCGCTGACGGCGGCCCTTCGGGGGCGGCCGGGTTCCGTGATCCAGGGAAGGGCCTTTTCCAGCATGCGGAAACCGGAGTTTTCCATGTCGAGATCCGGGTCTGCGGGAAGATGCTTGAGGCTTGCCGGCAGAATTTTATGGTAAAGGCAGAGCACCACCTTGATGAACCCCGCCGTACCTGCGGCTGCCTTGGTGTGGCCGATGTTGGCCTTGACGGAAGACAGCACACAGGGCCGTCCTTCCCGCCCACTCCCGTACACCGCCTGCAGGGCTTTGAACTCCACGGCATCGCCCACACGGGTGCCCGTGCCATGGGCTTCCACCAGATCAATGCTTTCAGGCGCAAAACCTGCTTCTGCACAGGCCTTGCGTAAGGCCCGCATCTGCCCTTCGGCACCTGGCGCGTAGATGCTCTGGCTTTTGCCGTCGCTGGCCGTTCCCATGCCCTTGATGACGGCATAGATGCGATCCTCATCTCTTTTTGCATCCTGAAGGCGTTTCAGCACCACCATGCCCACCCCTTCACCGAGAACGGTGCCGTCGGCCTTTTCGGAAAAGGGCCTGGCATCCCCGGAGTGGGAGAGTACCCCGGTCTGGGCAAAGCACATGTGCATGAAGATGTCATTCAGGGTATCCACGCCGCCGGTGATGACCATGTCCGCCTTACCGGTCTGAAGCTCCAGGGTGGCCATGTGCACGGCGGCAAGGGAGCTGCCGCAGGCGGCATCCACCACGCAGTTGCTGCCCCCGAGATCCAGACGGTTGGCAATGCGGCCTGCGATGACGTTACCGAGCAGCCCCGGAAAGGCGTTTTCCTGCCAGGCCGTATGGCCTTCGGCCATGCGTTCCAGAATGGCGGTCTTCTGCTCTTCCGTCAGCCCTTCCCCTTCCAGGGCCTCCTTCCAGATGGGGTGGCTGAGCCGGGAGGCCAGCGGCACCACCAGTTCCTGGGTGCCGGTCGCGCCGAGGATCACGCTGACCCGGGAGCGGTCGAACTCCCGGCCCTGGGGATAGCCTGCGTCGTCCAGGGCGCATCGGGCTGTGACAAGGCCGAGAAGCTGGGAGGTGTCCGTCACTTCAAGGAGGTTCGGCGGAATGCCGAAGGCCGCAGGATCAAAGGGATAGGGCGCAAGATACCCCCCGCGGGTGCAGTAGGTCATGTCCGGAGCGCCGGGGGAGGGCGCGAAATAGGCATCCTTTGGCCAGTGGCTGGGCGGTACCTCACCGATGGCATCAAGGTTGCGGAAAAGAAGCCTGAAAAAGGCTTTTTTGTCCGGGGATGCGGGAAAGAGACAGGCCATGCCGACAACGGCGAGATCACAGGGTTTTGGCGTAAGGGATGCGGTCATGGACGTTCCTGGTAAATGAGGTCCTGTTGAAGGGTTCCGGGTGATCAGGATGCGGATGTAAAAGAATCATCATGGGGCCAGCATGGGTTCAAGCACTTCAGGGCGCATGGGCAAAATTTCGGCCAGATGGGCGGGAAGGGCCGGATACTGGGTTTTCAGCATAAAAAAACGGGTGCGGATGGCGGCTCCGGCAAGGAGGTTGAACGCCACGGTACGGATGCGCCGCTCTTCGGGTCGGGCCAGGAAGCTCCCTTGAGTCCAGGCGTTGAAGGCTCCCATGGCAGGGCCGCACCAGATCTGGTAATCCACCTTGCGGTCACTGAGTCCCTGAATGGCCCAGAGGGAGGCCTGACCCAGGTAGGAGCGGAAAAGAAGGGCCATGCGGTGACGGGGATCCGCCTGGGCGCGGGAGAGCTGGGAGGGGTCGCGCTCCTGGAAAAAGGACTGGGTGGAAGCCCATTCCGCAGCCAGACTTTTTTTGAAGATCTTGGTTTCAAGGAACTCGATGGCATCCGGCGGCAGGGCTTCGATGGAAGGGTATTCCCGGTAAAGGCTGTAGAGCTTCTGGGCACGCAGGGCGAACATGGTTTCCCGTTTTAAGACCTGCACCCTTCCGCCCATCTCGAACATGTCCGCCGCTGCCGTCATGGTGACATCCGCCTGTTCGCAGCGGGCCAGCATGTCCCGCACCACATCCGAGGTGCCGGATTCCACACAGGCCTGATGTACGGAGCCCACCAGCACATAATCCGCCCCAAGGGCAAAGGCCGCTGCTGTGGAAGCCGGTGTGGCAATGCCGCCCCCAAGGCCTACGCAGGGTCTGTGAGGGAAGTTACCCTTCTGCACCATGCGATCCCGCAGGGCCTGGATGGCGGGAAGCAGGGCCAGGGCCGGGCGGTTGTCCGTATGGCCACCGGAGTCGGCTTCTGCTGTGATGTCGTCTGCCATGGGAAGGCTTGCGCCGAGGAGGGCTTCCTCTTCGCTGAGTCTCCCTTCGGCCACAAGCTGGCGCAGGAGTTTTTCCGGAGCAGGCTGGAGGAATTTCTCCGCGATCTCCACTCTGGACACCTTGGCAAGGATGCGGTTTTTGGGGGTAGCAAGGCCCCTTTCATCCCTGTGAACACCCTTTATCCTGTACCAGACCAGGGCGGGGGTCATGCGCATGAAGGCTGCGGCACAGACAGAAGAGATGCCGTGGCTGAGATAGAGCTCCGCAAGGGCCATTTCCCCTTCGGGGGAGCCGGGCTGGTGCAGAAAATTAAAACCAAAGGGAAAGGGTTTTTCCAAAGCCTTTTTTTTCAGAAAGAGAATGGCCTCTTCAATGCGTTTCAGGGTGCAGCCGCCTGCGCCGAAAAAGCCCATGCCTCCTGCCCGTCCTGCTTCCATGACCATGGCTTCCGAAGTGATGCCATTGGCCATGGCCCCTGCGATGTAGGGATATTTTAAGCCATGACGGGCGATAAATTCCGGGTTGCCAAGCTTTTCCGGAGAAAGGGGAGGGGCTGCGGCAAGAAGGGGAAGATCGCCGGGCTGCTGCCGGAACTCACCGAGAAGGGCTGTTCCGGAGGTGCGGGCCTCAGGGCCTGAGGCTCCAGCCACCAGATAAAAGGGCTGACGCAGGTCAAAAAGGGCGCTTTGCAGATCCGAAGGCTCTGGGCTGTCAGGCGCTCCGGGCCGCCAGAGGCCCAGAGGGGGGAATGAAAAAGGGCTTGTCATGGGTATCCAGTAAGGGGCCTTTCAATACGGCCTGGCTGATGGGTTGCAGAAAAGTCGGGTCAGAAACATCGGGATGTAAGCTTTATAGGATGTACCGAAAGGCGGGGCAGGTGTCAAGGAGGGGGAAAGAGGCTGTTGGAACACTGTTCATTGGACGGATGTTTTTTTCTTTGTTCCTGTTGATTTTTTTGGGAGGTCCAGGAAAATAATAGACCGTTCGGTACATTTCTGCTAAGGGATTTCCATGGAAAAAGAAAGCCTGAAAAAGGAAGACCTGAAGAAAGCGGCCATGACCAAGGGAGAAAGCACCCGTATCCACATTCTGGCCACCACCCTGAGGCTGATCAACACCCAAGGGTACCATGCCACCACCCTTCGGGACATCACCGAGGCCACAGGGGTGCAGAAGGGAAATCTTTATTTTCATTTTCCGGGAAAGGAAGCCCTGGTGGCGGCCCTGGTGGACTGGGCCTGGCAGGAGTACCGCGCCTACCTCATAAAGAAGGCGGGTAAGGGGGCCTATGGCCAGCGCCTGCATCGCCTTCTGGACGGAGTCCTGCATTTTCATCGGGAAAACGGCCTTGCGGGGGGCTGTTTATTTGGAAACCTTGCCATGGAAACGGCGGATACCGTGCCCCGTGTTGCAGAGGCCGTATCCCGTGTGCTGGATGAAAGCCTTCGTGGCCTGGGGCTCTGGATTGAGAGGGCCATGGAAGACGGCTCTCTTGCCCCTGTGGATGCTTCCCGTACCCTTGCCCTGCGCATCCTCACCAGCCTTGAGGGTGCCATACTGCTGGCCCGGCTGAAGCGGGACATCTCCATCCTTGAAACCTCTGTGCAGGGCCTGAAGGTGGCGCTCTGTCCTCCGGCCCCGGCCAGCGTCCTTTTACCCCTAAGGAGAAAAAGCAATGGAAACCCGGATACATTATAAGGTCTGTCCCTTTTGTGAGGCGGGATGCGGCCTGGAGCTGACCCTTTCGGGTGAAAAGGTGGTGCAGGTGCGCGGCGATAAGGCCCATGTGCTGAGCCGGGGCTTCTGCTGCCCCAAGGGTATCGCCTTGAAAGAATTTCACGAAGATCCGGATCGTCTCAGAATGCCGGTGATCCGGGAAAGAGGGGGCTTCCGGACCGTGGACTGGGACACGGCCTTCCGGAAGGTGGAAGAAGGCCTGGGGCGGGTGCGGGCGGCCCATGGCAAAAACAGTGTGGCGCTTTATCTTGGCAACCCCAATACCCACACCATGGCCGGAGCCCTTTTCATGGCGCCCCTGATCCGGGCTTTACAAACCCGGAACATTTATACGGCCAGCAGCGTGGATCAGATTCCCAAACAGACGGCCTGCGGTTTTCTCTATGGAAGCCCTGTGGCCATTCCTGTTCCGGACATTGACCGGACAAAGCTTTTTGTGATTTTCGGCGGCAATCCCCTCGTGTCGGGCGGCAGTCTCATGACGGCTCCGGACATGCGACGCCGCATCCGGGAACTTCAGGAGCGGGGAGGCACCTGCATTGTGATTGATCCCATGCGTACCCGCACGGCGGAAGTTTCGGACATCCATCTGCCCATTCTGCCGGGAACGGATGTCTATCTTCTTCTGGGTCTGATCCGGCATCTTTTTGAAAAAAACGCGATCCGCACGGAAGCCTTTGGCGAGAGACTCCGGAATCTGGAGGCGCTGAAAAAAGCGGTCAGTCCCTTTACCCTGGAGCGGGCCGCAAGGGTCTGCGCGATGAAGCCGGAAGCGGTTCAGGATCTGGCAGACCGCATTGCCTTCACAAGACCCTCTGCCCTCTATGGCCGCATGGGCACATCGGTGACGGCCCATGGCACCCTCGCTTCCTGGGCCATTGAGGTGCTGAACCTTCTTACCGGCAACCTTGATGCTCCGGGAGGCACGGGCTTTCCCCTGGCCGCCCACATGCAGGCGAAAGCCGCGTCGAGAAAGGGTTTTGTCACGGGGCGCTGGCACTCACGGGTTTCCGGAGCGCCCGAGGTCATGGGGGAGCTGCCCGCCTCCGTCCTTGCCGAGGAAATGGAAACTCCGGGGGAAGGCCAGATCCGTATGCTCATCACCGTGGCGGGCAATCCCGTCATCGCACTGCCGGAAAGCGGGCGGGTGGATGCCGCCATCTCAGAGCTGGATTTCCATGTGGCGGTGGATTATTACATCAACGACACAAGCCGCCATGCGGACGTGATTCTGCCTCCCACCTCTCCCCTTTCCCAGGGCCACTATGATTTTGTTTTCCATGGCTTTTCCGTGCGTAACACGGCAGTGTACAGTGCTCCGGTCTTTCCCGTTCCGGAAGGGGAAAAAGCCAAGTGGGAGATTCTGGCACAGCTCGCCCTTCTTGCGGAAGGAAAGGGAGGGGATACGTCGCCGGAACTTGTGGAAGGAAGGATTCTGGAGGGGCTTGCGGATAAGGTGGTGGCCGCTCTGGGAGAAAAGTCCGGCGTGACGGCCGGGATGCTGATTCAGGGCCTTACCCCGCCGCCGGGGCCGGAGCGGATTCTGGATTTTCTTTTAAAAATCGGTCCCTATGGGGATGCCTTTGGCATGAAGCCCCAGGGGCTTTCCTTTGAAAAGCTGGCCGCACTTCCCCATGGGCTGGATCTTGGGCCTCTCAAGTCCCGGCTCAAAGACGTGCTGGCCACACCGGACGGGTGCATGGATCTTCTGCCGGAGATTCTGGCGGAAGACATCCGCCGTCTGGACAGGGCAGAAGAGAGGATGCATCGTGCGGACCGGCCCTTTCTCCTCATCGGGCGGCGTCAGCTCCGCACCAACAACTCCTGGATGCACAATCTCCCATCGCTTCTGAAGGGAAGCCGCTGCACCCTCATGGTGCATCCCGAGGATGCCAGGAATTTAAATCTGAAGGAAGGCGGGATGGCAGAGGTTTCTTCCGACGCGGGAAGTCTTGAAGTGCCCGTCACCCTGTCGGAACGCATTATTCCGGGTCTTGTGAGTCTGCCCCACGGCTGGGGGCACCAGTATCCCGGTGCAAGGCTTTCGGTAGCCGAAACCCATCCCGGCGTGAACACAAACCGCCTTACTCCCCGTGCCATGGACCCGGTTTCGGGCAATGCCGTACTGAACGGCATCCCCGTTTCCATCCAGCCGGTATCTGACGAAAAAGGAGAACACGCATGACCCCCAATCCCCCCATCGGGGTATGGAAGCCCGTTGCGGGTGTAGACCCCCACTGCTTTGCCTGCGGAAAGGACAACCCCCATGGTCTCCGCATGACCTTTGAAACCGACGGAGAGCGCTTCCGTTCCCGCCTCACCGTCCCCCGCCATCTGCGGGGCTGGGACAGTCTTGTCCACGGCGGGGTGCTGGCCACCATTCTGGATGAGGCCATGTCCTGGGCCGCCATTCATCTGCACAGACGTTTTATTCTGACAAAATCCATGGAAGTGCGCTTCCGAAAGCCGGTGCGCATTGAAACGGAACTTACGGTGTACAGCCAGGTGCTGGAGCGGCGCAGTGAGCGTCAGGTGACCATGCAGGCCGATATCCTGGATGCAGAAGGGGACATCTGTGCCACGTCAACGGGGGCTTTTGTGCTGTTTACAGCGGAGCAGTTTGGGGAGCTTGATCTTATGGAAAGAAAACAGCTCTCGGAGATGGCGGACTGGCTGGAGTAGGAAGATCAGGATTTTTATCGGAATTTTAGGTTGTCGTTCTTTCAGAAATGATCCAATATATATTCTTGTATCCTCATCTTAATCAATCTTTGAGAAATGTTATAACCCGAAAAAATGGAAGTGTAATAAATGAAAATCAAATGGTTACAAAAGATGTTCTCAGCTTTTGTGCTTGTTTCCCTGTTTTTTTTCCTGGCGTGTTCGGAAAAAAGTGAGGCCCCTTCCACGATTGAACGTATCCGAAACTCCGGGGTTCTGCGTGTCGGAATGGAGCCGGGTTACATGCCTTTCCAGATGATGGACAAGCAGGGGACACTCATGGGATTTGATGTGGATCTTGCTCACCTTCTTGCGGAACGCATGGGTGTCCGTGCGGAATTCATACGTCCAGAGAAGGGTTTTTCGACAATTCTTAACGATCTTGAAAGAAAACGTTTTGATCTGATTCTCAGCGGAATGACCATTACCCCGGAGCGTAATCTCAGAGTGATGTTTTCAGACCCCTACATCATCGTCGGGCAGGCGATTCTGGCTAATATCAAACACAAGCAACAGATCCGTCATGCTGAGGATTTCAACAATACCACCTACCTTATTGCATATATGAAAGACACAACAGGTGCTGCGGCCGTTGATAAAATTTTTCCGAGGGCCCGGCGTATCGCTGTAGCGACCCAGGAAGAAGGTGTCCGCATGGTTCGTGAGGCCCGCATTGACGCTTTTGTTTATGATCTCCCTGCTTTTGCCACGCTCATGGCCAAAGAGGGTGAGGATGCCTTTCTTTTCCTGGATCAGCCTCTCACCTTTGAGCCCCTTGGCATGGCACTACACTTTGATGATTTTCAGCTTCAGAACATCGTGAACAATTTCATCCGTCAGATTCAGGCTGACGGTACCTATGACACCCTTTACGACCGATGGTTTCTCCAGAAAGGGTGGTTCCAGAGAATGTAGGCATACCCTTCTCTCTTTTTTCCCCGGCAGCATTGTGGCACAGGAAATATGACTGTTTGGGAAAGGATAACAACCCGCAGCGGGAGTGCCTCCGTACAGGAGGGTTCTGTTCTGGAGGGACAACAGGCATGATGCGTTTATCCATATTCCAAAAACAATGTTACCGAAGTGCAAAAGGCCACAGTGCCCATTCCTGTAAAACAATTCTCTGTGTCCTGGGTTTCTGTGTGCTGCTGCTTGCCAGCTCTGGAAGGGGTTGGGCAGAGGAAGGAGGGCAGGGCAGGAATCCCGAAGAATTTGAAGTGAAAGAAGGTATGTCCCTTGAGGAAGTCCGCAGGCACCTCGGAATGCCTCGCAACATCACACGTGCGGAATGGCGGTATCCGGATCGTATCCTTTTGATTGAAAACCAGCAGGTTGCCTGCATCATCCGCCCATCCTGCACCGGAAAATGGGCCAACTGTCATGGGTATCGCACCCGTTCCCCGGAATGTCTTCTACCCTGAACACCTTATGATTCAGGTGTTACGGACAGCCATCTGCTCATTTTGCCGGAGACGGAGTCTATTGTCTTCTGGGGCCGATCCGTTATCCTTTTTGAAAAAAAACGCGATCTGTAGGGAGTCCTTTGATGACAGGCTTCGGAATCTGGAAGGTCTGAAAGGAGCGGCGAGTCCCTCTGATCTGGAGGGGGCCGCAGAGGTCTGCGACATGAATCTGGAAGCGGTGCAGGATCTGCCGTACCACACTGTCTTCACCAAACCCTGTGTTGCATGGGCACATCGATCGCGGTCCATGGCACCCTGGCCTCTTGAGCCATTGAGATGCTGAATCTTCTCATCGGAAACTTCGATACTCAAAGGAGTATGAGGCCGCATCCAGAAAGGGCTTTGTCTCGGGGCGCTGGCACTCACGGGTTTCTGGTTCGCTGAGGTTATGGGTGAGCTGCCCGCGTCCTTATTTGTCGAGAAAATGGAAACACGGGGGAAGGGCAGGTCTGCATTGTTCATGGCGGAGCAGTTTGGGGAGCTTGATCTTATGGAAAAAAAACAGCTCTCCGAGATGGCGGACTGGCTGGAGTAGGAGGTCAGAGCTTTTCATTCGAATTTTAAAAGGCCCCCCGGCTTTCCTTGGCGGAAGTTCGGGGGGTTTTGGCGTAAGGTTGCATGGCCTTTTTTTGATTTACCGTGCGTACATGGTACAGGCCCTGTGCGAAAGCGCTCTTGTTTTTAAAATTTTGTGGGGCTGCCTTATCTGAAAGCTTTTGAATTTGTGGTTTCCACTGAAGAATGTAAGGATCATGGGCCGCAGTACTATCTGTTTTTTGACTCTTTCTCGCCAAAATCATTGGGTTTAGGATATGGTGATCTTATCGTTTTAAAATTCCGGTTTTTTTGGAAAATTTTGGTTTTGAAATCGCCGTTTCCATAACGGATACGGTAAATTACATATGGAACAATAAGGATCCCTCATGACTTCTTCGGCTTTCTGGATGCCCTTCACCCCCATTGAAGCGGCAAAAAATCCTCTGCGTGTGGCTTCGGGCCAGGGTAGCTGGCTTGTCCTTGAAGATGGCAGCAGGCTTCTTGATGGCATTTCCAGTTGGTGGGTGAACCTGCATGGTCACGGAAGAAGGGAAATCGCCGAAGCCATTTACCAACAGGCTTTAACCCTTGAGCAGGTGATTCCCGCAGGACTCACCCACGGGCCCGCCGAGGCCCTGGCCGAAGGGGTCGTGTCCCACCTGCCAGAAGCCCTCTGCCGGATGTTCTATTCCGATGACGGTTCTACTGCCGTGGAGGTGGCCCTCAAAATGGCGGTGCAGTACTGGTGGAATCAGGGAGAAACCCGGCGTACCCGTTTTCTTGCCTTTGAAGGGGCGTATCACGGGGATACCCTTGGGGCCATGAGTGTGGGCGACCGGACAAGCGGATTTTCCGATCCTTTCCGGCCCCTGATGTTTGAAGTTGCCTACCTTCCCTTTCCCTCCACCTGGGAGGGGGATGAAGGGGTGGAAGTCAAAGAGGCGGCAGCCCTTAAGGCCCTGGACATGGCCCTTGCCGAAGGTGCGGACACCCTGGCGGGACTCATTGTGGAACCGCTCATCCAGGGTGCAGGAGGGATGCGCTTTTGCAGACCGGAGTTTCTTCAGGAGATTCAGGCCCGCATGAAGGCCGCAGAGCTTCTTGTGATCTATGATGAGGTCATGACGGGTTTTGGTCGTACAGGGGAATGGTTTGCCTGCGTGAAGGCGAAAACCTCTCCGGATATGGTCTGCCTTTCCAAGGGAATCACAGGGGGCTTTCTGCCTTTGGGGGCGACGGTGGCCACGAAGGCGGTGCAGGATGCCTTTCTGGGAGACCATCCTTCCCGTACCTTCTGGCATGGCCATTCCTACACGGCCAATCCTCTGGGCTGCGCTGCGGGGCTTGCCTCCCTGAAGCTCATGGAAGAGGAGCCCTTCCGGAAGATTGAAGCCTGGCACAGGGAATTGGGAGAAGGGGTAAGAAAACATCCCCGTCTGAGCCGTTTCCGGGTGATGGGCACCATTGCTGCCATGGAACTGCTTTCCGATGGAAGCGGCGGATATTTTGATGCTTCCGGCCCTCTGCTGCGTAAGGCCTTTCTTGATGCGGGCGTGCTGCTGCGGCCTCTGGGCAATGTGATCTATATTCTGCCGCCTTACTGCATTACAGAAGAAGAGCTGGCCCGGATTTATGAAACCATCATATCCGTTGTGGATGCTCTTTCGTCGTGAAGAAGGAAGGCGGCTTTTTCCGATTGCCTGAATATTGCCTCTATCATATGTTTGCACGATATAAAAAATCCGCAGGAAGAAGGTTTGGGAAGTGACCGTCTCCCTTTCCTTTAAGACAATCCCAGAAAAGGAGGCTGTGCCCATGCTGCGATTTTTCGTGACCTGCTTTTTTTTGTCTTTTTTTCTTCTTTTTGGCGCATGCAGCAGCGATTCAGGCAGTCATTCAGATCATTCCGCGGCAATAGCCGAAGGCCGGGCTCTGATACGTGAGATCATGGAAGAAACCGGAGCCATGTCCATATCCGTGGCCCTTGTGGATGGTGAAAGGGTAATCTGGTCTGAAGCCTTTGGCGTTGCGAATCGGGAAACAGCCCAGAGTGCTGCCAGGGATACACTTTACAGTGCTTGTTCCATCAGCAAGGTGCTTGCCACAGTGGCTGTCATGATACTGGTGGATCAGGGGCGTATTTCTCTGGACGATCCGCTCATAAGGCATCTTCCGGATTTTTCCATGCCCCTTGATGAAAGATACAAGGGTATTACGGTCAGGATGCTTTTGAATCACTCCTCCGGTTTACCCGGATATGAGCCGGGGGAAGTTTCGCTATCCCCTATTCCTGACTATGCCGCACGAATGCTCGGGGGTCTGAAGTCTCTGCGCCTCATCCATGAGCCGGGAAGCATCAATACATACAACAACAACGGATTTACCATGGTGGAAAACTTGATCATGGCGGTGACGGGGATGACTTATCCGGAATTTGTTCGCAAGGAAATCCTGGAGCCCCTGGGTATGCAGGCCAGCCAGTTTCAGGATAGCCCCCTCCCCGATGCCGCTTATGCCAGGGCCTATGATGGAGAAAAACCCTTGCATCTCTATACGTTTAACGTCTACGCCTCCGGAGGCCTTTATACGACACCTGAGGAGCTGGCTCGCCTGGCGATGATGGCACTGAGGAAGGGGACTTTCGGTTCCCACCGTCTGCTTTCTGCGCACTCCCTTTCTGCCATGGCTCAGGATCAGAGAGAGGCCACGTTTAATCCTGTGCCTTACGAGGATTTTCGTTTTGGTTTGGGGTGGGATACGGTGGCCCAGCCAGGAATGGCCAAGCTGGGTGTGATGGCCTGGCAAAAGGGGGGAGATTTTGATGGGATGTATAGCACCAATATGCTGGTGCTTCCGGAAGACAATCTTGCTGTTGTGGTTTTTGGGGCTTCAGGATCACGGTCCACGCAGTTTACTCTCAGTCATGCGGTAAAGATTTCGAACAGAATACTGCTGCGCGCCCTTGTGGAGCGTGGGAGACTTGAGCGTATGCCCGAACCGCTTTCTGGGGAATCCCTTCCCGTTCAGGCGGTGCCAGAGGAGGAAAGGAAGGTTTTTGCAGGATTCTATGCGTCATCCCATGGGGTTTTGCGTCTGAGCTACGAGGCGGATGATTCCATTACCCTGGAAGTCTTTGGAGCGGATTGGGCTCCGATTTATCAGAATCTCAGGCTCCGCAGCGACGGCTGGTATGCGGCAGATGGGGAACCTGTCGCAGCTCTGCGTACCCTTACAGTCGGTGAAAACCGCTATATTGCCTTGCGGGAAAGGGGGGCCTCCGACCATTACAGTTATACCACTCTGGTCGGTCAGGGGCTTGATGCGGAATCCTCCATATCCTCAGCCTGGGCAGCGCGATTGGGAGCGATCTGGCTGCCCGTGAACCAGGCTCTCTATGTTCATTTTCCGGTAAAAACAGAAAGTCCCGGGTTCCGTCTGAGAACCATTACCGGATTAAACGGCTATCTCTATGGCAACAAGATTCTGAGGGATATGCGGCCTGCCTCTCCTGGCAGGCTTGACGGTATGTTTTTGACGGTTCCCGATTCAGTACGTGAAATGCAGGATGTTGCATTGGAAGACTGGCGGGGAGAAGAGTGGCTGCGCGTTGGCAGTTATCTCTACCGTCCTCTGTCCGGAGTACCGCTGCTTTCCAAGGGGGAGACCGCTGTGACCATCGGCAAGGAAGCGTTTGCCGAATGGTTTCGTCTGCCGTCTTCTGGCATGCTTTCTGTCACTGGAGCTAAGTTCTGGATACGTTACGACGACAGCGTGACGGAGGTGGCTTCCGGTAGTCAGAACATAAGCATCAATCTTTCTGAATCGGGTGCAGCTTATCTGCTACTTTACGGTGAGGAAGGTGAAACCATTCTTTTTAACCTTACGGAAGGCTGATCTGGGTTTTTGTTCATGCTAAAAGCCTTCACCAGATAAATGGAGCCTGGGAATGGAGGGATGGTTCGAAAAAACAGGAGTAAACCGCAACAGTGAAAAAAACGCGGTGCCGGAGAGTTTGGGATGGTAGAGAACCTTGCGGGTTTCAGGGCTTTGGGGTAAAAAGGCTCTTTAACGCGGGATGAGGAGAAAAAATATGGAAAAAAATGCAGCAGTCGCTTTGGTTACGGGAGCAGGGAAGGGCATAGGCCGGGCCATTGCCGAAGATTTGGGCAGAAGGGGTTTTTTTGTTTTTCTCGCTTACCGGTCAAGCCGGGCCGGAGCGGAGGAAGCCCTGACCGCCATCCGGGAGGCGGGCGGAGACGGAGATCCTGTAGCGCTGGATGTAACGGATGCTGCCGCCTGTGAGACCACCCTGGAGGGACTGATCAAGGAAAAAGGTCGTCTTGATGTGCTGGTGAACAATGCGGGGATGCGAAAAGACGGGCTCATGGTGCGCATGAAAAACGAGGCCTGGGAAGAGGTGATGCGCACCAACCTCGACAGCTTTTTTTACCTCACCCGGCCTGTGGTGCGGCAGATGCTGCGCCAGCGGTATGGCCGCATCATTTCCATTGGTTCCACATCCGGGCAGGCCGGCGTGGCGGGTCAGGTGAATTATTCGGCTTCCAAGGCGGGACTCATGGGGGCGAGCCGGGCTTTGGCCCGTGAGGTGGCCACCCGCAACATCACGGTGAACGTGGTGGCTCCGGGGTTCATTGTGACGGACATGACAGAGGATCTCAATCTGGAGGCCCTTGCAAAGGAGATTCCCGCAGGCCGTCCCGGAAGGGTTGAGGAAGTGGCGGCCCTTGTGGGCTTTCTCGCCTCTCCCGAAGCTTCCTATGTGACCGGGCAGGTGATCGGCGTGAACGGCGGGCTGTACTGATGCCACAGGGCGTACATACAATATGATTTTTTCCGTTTTCAGACGGGAGTGTTTTGGGAAAGGGATGAGAAAAGATGGGATTGAACCCTGAACTGCTGGAAGTGCTGGCCTGTCCCCGCTGTCGTGGTGGGGTGGAGGAGGATGAGGCCAAAGGGGGCCTGATCTGTCGGGCCTGCGCTGTGATGTATGAAATCCGGGAGGGCATTCCTGTGATGCTGCCCGATGCGGCTCTTCCCCTTTCCGAAAGCGGGGCCTGAATGATCCGGAGCATGACAGCCTATGCCAGAGCCTCCTTTTCCGAAGGAGAGCTGACGGCGGATGTGGAAATCCGGACCTACAACAGTCGGAATCTCGATCCCATGATCCGGGTGCCTTCGGGTTTGAGCGGCCTTGAGGAGCGCATCAAGTCCATGCTCACCGCAAGGTTGAGTCGGGGACGGGTGGAAGTGCGCCTCCAGATCCATGATACCGAGGAGACCATGAATACCTTTGAGGTGGACATGGGGCGGGCCCTTTCCTGCAAGGCGGCTTTGGAAAGCCTGAAAACTACCTTGAGCCTGGAAGGTGCGGTGACCCTTGAGCTTCTCATGCAAGCGGGTTCCGGTATTCTGAAAACCGCAGAGCGATCTTTGGATCTGGAGCGCTTCTGGCCTGTGGTGGAAAGGGTGATGCAAGAGGGATTGGACGCCATTGATACCATGCGCGCCACGGAAGGTCGGTATCTGGCGGAAGATTTTCGGCAGCGGCTGCAATGGATTGAAGGAGAGGTGACAGCCATTGAACAGGTTTCCGGTGATCTCATTCCCCTGTACCGCAACCGCCTGATGGAGCGGATGGGTCAGCTCATGCAGGATGCGGGCCTTGAGCCGGATTCGGGAAGGCTTCTGCAGGAGGCGGCCATCCTTGCGGATCGCAGTGACATTTCCGAAGAGGTGGTGCGTGCGAGAAGCCACATCGCCCATTTCCGGGAAATCATGGACGGTCCCGAACCCGGAGGCCGTAAGCTGAATTTTCTCTTGCAGGAGTTCAATCGGGAATTTAATACCATGGGCTCCAAGGCCGGAGACAGCAGCATCGCCCACCGCGTGGTGGCAATGAAGGCAGAGCTGGAAAAGCTTCGGGAGCAGGTACAAAATATTGAGTAGGGCTTGAAGAAAGGCGAATTATGGCGGGCTCAGGAAGGGGCAGCAGGCAGAAGTCGGATCAGAATCTTTTGAGTATCGGTTTTGGCAGCAGTGTGGTGGCGGATCGGGTGGTGGCCATTGTGTCCCCCAATTCCGCGCCCATGAAACGTTTAAAGGACGAGGCCAAGGAAGACAAAAGGCTGGTGGACGCCACCCATGGAAGACGTACCCGTTCCATTATTGTGATGGATTCCAACCATGTGGTGCTTTCTGCCATTCAATCCGAAACCATTTCACAGCGTTATGGGGCGCTGAAAGAGCATGACGATGACGCATCCTGAAAACAGCAAATCCGTGGAAAAAAGGGGACGGCTTTTTGTGATTTCTGCGCCTTCGGGTACGGGAAAAACCACTCTGTGTGATGCCCTGAGAAACACCTTCCCCGAACTCTGCTATTCCATTTCTTACACCACACGCCAGCCCCGGAAGGGGGAGGCGGATGGAAGGGATTATCATTTCATATCCGTAGAGGAGTTCAAAGAAGGTATTGCCTTAGGCCGGTGGGCGGAATGGGCAGAGGTGCATGGCAACTTTTATGCAACATCTGCTTTTGTCCTGGAAGAAACACTGGGGTCAGGGCGAGATCTGCTTCTTGAGATTGATGTACAAGGTATGCGCCAGATTGTTGGGTGTTTTCCCGAGGCCGTAACCATTTTCATTCTGCCCCCTTCCATGAATATCCTGAGGGAGCGGCTCATGAAACGGGGCACGGACGCAGCCGAGATGATCGAGCGACGTATGGCGGATGCCATCCGGGAGATTGCCCGCAAGGATGCTTACCGTTACCGCATTGTGAATGATGATTTTGAAAGGGCGAAAGACGCCTTGATTTTTCTGGTGGACGCCTGCAGAAAAGGCGAAGATCCGGAAACCACGGATTATATTTAGAAACGGAATTTCATGAAAAAAACAAGGCGCTCCCAGGGGGCTCCCGTAAAAAGCGGTAAACATGAGGACCTTTTTGGTATTCACCCCGTGACAGAGGCCTTGCGCGCCAATGTCCGTACCTTTTATTCCCTTTATCTCACGGATCCGGAAAATCCCCGCTTTGCGGAAATTCTGGAGTTGGCGCAGATGCGGGGTCTTTCCCCTGAGATCTGCACCACGGAGCAGATCACCTCTATGACCGCAGGTGCCGTGCACCAGGGTGTTTTGCTGCGGGCTTCTTTTTTTGTGTTCAGGGAATGGGATACCCTTTTAGTTGGAGATCCTCCCTTGATCATTGTGGCCGATGGCGTGGAAGACCCCAGAAACCTCGGGGCCATTGCCCGCACGGCCCTTTGTCTTGGCGCCAGTGGACTGGTGATTCCAAAAGACCGCGCGGCAGGTCCGACGCCTGCGGCGGTTAAGGCATCGGCCGGAGCCTTGGAGCATCTGCCCCTTTGCGAAGTGGTGAACATCGCGCGGTTTCTTGAAGAAATGAAAAAGGAAGGCTTCTGGGTGGCGGGTCTGGATGCCACAGGCCTGCCCCTTACCACCGCTCGCCTGGACGGGCCGCTGGTGCTGGTCATTGGAGGGGAAGACCGGGGGGTGCGTCCCTTGGTCCAAAAGCACTGTGATATCATGGTGTCCATCCCCCAGAGCGGTCCTGTGGGTTCTCTCAATGCGTCTGTGGCGGCGGCGTTGGCCATCTATGAGATTCGCCGCAATCATCTGACAGATGCCGAAGGTGGTGGGTCACCTGCGGAACCTGGACAAAGGATGAAAAAGGCCATGGCCGTGAGCCCTTCCAGATAGGGAGATGGCGTGATTGTCCGTATGGGATAAGAATTTTCAGGGTCTCTGGCAGATATGCGCCCCCGTTCTTTTTTAAAGGGCGGGGGTTTTTTCATTTTTTGATTGTTTCCGGGGAGTTTCTGGCAGGGGACTTGGTATGAATCAAGACAGAAAGAAGACGATGAGGGTGAAGTTAGGCCTGCGGGAAAAAATGGGGCTTCTTTTTCCCTACGTAAGAAAAAGAATTCTGGAGCAGGTGCAGGCCGTGGCTCTCATTGTTGTCTATCTCGTGGCTTTTCAGACCTTGGTGCTGGGAATTCCCGTTGCGGAATCCGCCACTGTGGCCTTTGGGGTGGTTGTGATCGTGGCGGGTCTGGCTTTTTTCATGGAAGGACTTTTTCTGGGACTCATGCCCTTGGGCGATGCCATCGGCATCCGCCTGCCCCAGAAGTCCGGACTACCCGTGATCCTTCTTTTTGCTTTTGCTCTGGGGCTGGGAGTCACCTTTGCCGAACCGGCCATCGGGATTCTGCAATTGGCCGGGGGCTTCATCCGGCCCTGGGATGCGCCGCTTTTGTTTCTTCTGCTCAACAAGCATGCCGAAGCTCTGAGACATGCGGTGGGAATCGGCGTGGGCCTTGCCGTTGTTCTCGGCATGGGACGTTTCATGTATCAGGTTTCCCTGAAACCTTTTCTTTATATCAGTATATCGTTGATTCTGCTTTTTTCGCTCGGATGCCTTGCAAGCCCGAACATGCAGCATCTTCTGGGGCTTGCCTGGGATGCGGGAGGGGCCACCACGGGTCCTGTCACCGTACCGTTGGTGCTGGGGCTGGGTATGGGCATCTGTCGCGTGGTGAGCAAAGGCGGTGGGGAAGGGGGCGGATTTGGCGTGGTAACCCTGGCTTCCATCATCCCCATTTATACGGTGCTTCTCCTTGGGCTTTTTTTTCTGCCTTCGGTTCCCGGCCCGATGGCGCAGGAAGCTTTTTTCAGCCCTGAAAATCGCCAGAAGGCGGTTTTTCTTTTTAAAGATGAAACGGCTTTAAAGGCTTATGCCCTGAAAAACGCCAATGAGACTTCCCAGGTTGCGCTTTGGGGCGGAAAAGAAATCATGCTGAGTTACATTGCAGCCTTAAAGGAAGATCCTGATCTGCGAAGCCGCGTTTTGGGCAGTCCATCCATGGAAAACCTTGAAAAATGGGCCATCCGCAATGGGAGCGGAGAGCAGCGTCTTGCTGTTTTTGAAAATGATGCGGCCATTCGCAGGGCGGTTTTTCTGTATGCGGGAGCGATGCTGGAACCTCCCGACACCCGGGAGCTGCTGTTGCGCAACGGGTTTTCCAGTGTGCAGGCCATTTTTCCCCTGTCAGTTTTTCTGATCCTGGTTCTTCTTGGTTGGTTGAGGGAAAAACTGCCGCGGGCGGATGAGATCTTCCTGGGATTGTTCTTTGCCACTCTGGGGATGTTTCTTTTTAATGTGGGTATTGAACTTGGACTTTCGAGGCTCGGTAACCAGGTGGGAGGAACCCTTCCTGCATCGTTTAAGCGCATTGAGCTGGTGGAGCAGACCCAGGTTCTGAAAAATTTTGATGAAAGTCTCATTCATACCGCTGTGGGGCCAGGGGGAGAAAAAAGCCGGTTCTTCTATGCCAATCTCAACAATGCCTATGTGCAAATTCCCTATGATGCCAGCCGTCTGGACAGGGAAACCGCGCGTTATACCGTTGTGCCTGCCAAAGGTCCTCTTTTTGGCGATGAGAAACATCCTGCGGGCTTCATTCTGGTTCTGGTCTTTGCATTTTTCATGGGCTATGGGGCCACCCTTGCGGAACCTGCCCTCAACGCCCTGGGGCTTACGGTGGAAAATCTCACAGTTGGAGCTTTCAGAAAATCTCTTCTCATGCAGACTGTGGCTTTTGGGGTGGGCCTTGGCATCAGTGCGGGGGTGCTTAAAATCATCTGGGGGGTCCCCCTTTTGTACCTCATTGGTCCACCCTATCTCGTCTTGCTTGTGCTGACCTTTTTTTCCACAGAAGAGTTTGTCAACATCGGTTGGGACAGCGCCGGCGTGACCACAGGCCCCATTACCGTTCCCCTTGTGCTTTCTCTGGGACTGGGCATCAGCGATCAGGTGGGGGGAGTGGAGGGGTTTGGCATTCTGGCCTGTGCTTCCGTGTATCCCATTGTCTGCGTACTTGCCGTGGGGCTTGGTGTTCAGATGCGTAAAAATGCTATGATGAAACACGCTGGAAACTGAGGAATCCGCCATGAAAAATGCCCCTTTGTATGCGAGAATCACCCTCACTCTGGACAAGTTTTTTGCAAAGGAAGGAGTGGGTGCGGTGCGAGAGCTTGGTGTTTGCCACCTGAGCAGCGAAGTGGGGCGTAGTGTGGTTTTAAAATCCCAGGATGGCCTGAAAAGATTTTTATGGAAAAAGGACGTCTTTGTGGAGGATCCTGTCCAGATTTTTTCCTTTCTTGTTTCTCCCTCCCAGGTTCAGGAAGTGATGCATTTCCTGGCAGAGCGTCTGCGTCTGAATGTTCCGGGACGGGGCAATCTCTATGCCGAGGATGTATGGATACCCGGCTCCGTGCTGCCTTTGCCCAGGTCTTCCCTGTCTGTTCCTGAGAGCTCTCCCCAGGTGTTTGCCTCGCATCTGATGGGAATCCGCTGTATCAGCCAGAAGGGGGAGGGGAACCGGGTTGCCGAAATTGGCCTGCGCACGGGTACAGCCGTTCCCGCCATTACCTATGGCACAGGCACCGGACTCCGTAACCGTCTGGGGTTGTGGCGCATCCTGATCCCTGCGGAAAAAGAGATCACCCACCTTGTTGTGGATGAAAACCAGGTGGATACGGTGATGGATATGATGATCCGGGCTGGGGGTCTGGATCAACCGGGTAAGGGGTTTATCTGTTGCTATCCTGTTCGCATGGGGGTGCTGAATACCCGATTTTCCACAGGCAGTAGCGGTCAGGCCGCGAGCATTGAACAGATCGTATCCGCCATTGATGGGATGACGGGCAGTACCCAATGGCGTAAAAAAACACTTTCGCCCGGAGGGGAATTTCTTTCTTCCAGAAGGTTTCTGACAGGGCTTGTGAATTTTTCCATGATCTGTAACGAGGGTTTCGGTACTCTGCTGACGGAAAAAGCCATGGAGGCGGGGGCAGGGGGATCTACGCTCAGTCTCATGAGGCATATGGAACTGGACACACCCCATGCGGGTGTGAGTCCGGCCCGTGAGGTAAGTGTTATGACCATAGGGGAAAGTCAGGCGCCTGCCATCCTGGAAGCCCTTGACAGGGCCGGACTTTTTGGTGAGGCCGCAGGTGAGGTGCAGCTCAGTGCGGTTCCCAGAGCCTGCACCTTTCTGACGAAGGAAGACCCTTGCTGAAGCCTTGTATGCGGGATTTTTTTTATGGTTTTTTATCCGGCGACATGGTCGAAAAGGGTTGTACTGAGATAACGCTCGCCCGTGCTGGGCAAGAGGGTTAAGAGGGTTTTTCCTGAAAACGCAGGTTGCTGTGCGAGGCTGAGCGCGGCAAAGACCGCAGCCCCCGAAGAAATTCCGCAGAGAATGCCGGAAGACGCGGCCAGTTTTCTCGCTGTATCCACGGCATCGACACCCCTGACAGGGATAATGGCGTCAATGAGGTTTCTGTCCAGAATGGCAGGGACAAAACCTGCACCTATGCCCTGAATCCCATGCGGCCCGGCTTTGCCGCCGGAAAGAACAGGGGATTCTGCAGGTTCTACGGCGATTACCTGAAAATTCTGATTCCGGCTTTTAAAGTAACGTCCCACACCCGTGAGGGTGCCGCCCGTTCCCACGCCCGCTACCAGGGCATGGGCTTCTCCAGGTGTATCCCTTTCCATTTCCGGAGCCGTTGTTTTTTCATGAATGGCGGGGTTTGCGGGGTTGGCAAACTGGTCGGGCATGAACATTTCCGGATTCTTGGTGAGAATTTCCCTCGCCCTGTCAATGGCTCCGATCATGCCTGCGGCCGCAGGGGTGAGGATGAGTTCGGCCCCGAGAAAACGCAGCAGTTTTTTACGTTCAAGGCTCATGCTTTCGGGCATGGTGAGGGTCAGCCGGTATCTGCGCGCTGCACAGATTGCGGCGAGGGCAATGCCCGTATTGCCGCTGGTGGGTTCGATGATGGCGGATCCGGGTCCGATTCTGCCCCTGGCTGCCGCTTCAGCAAGCATGGCTTCTGCAATGCGATCTTTCACACTGCCCAGGGGGTTGAAAAATTCAAGTTTGGCAAGAAGCCTTGTTCCGCGCTCCCGGAGAGCGGGGGGCGTGATATCGAGCATGGGGGTTCTGCCAATGGCGGATGGAATGTCAGAAAACAAAGCCATGGGGAAACTCCTTCTGAAGGGTCAGGAACGTTTTTGTATTCTGCCACGCCAGTCTGTGTCCTGCAATGGCTGGTTTTCAAGGGAGTGAAAAGGAAGAAACGGCATATCCTTCCTCTGGACACCAAGGGAGCGTGAGTTTTCGGACGGATCAAATCTTAAAAAAAGAGGACCCATGGAAAGGGGCCTGTTTTTTTAAACATTGGGCATGGCGTATTCGAAATCCGCAAGGTCGGCAACCTGTCTTCTGGAGTGGGAAACCAAGACCAGGGTGCAGGTTTTTTTCAGCTCCTGAAGCAGATTTTCAATGGCTGTCTCTGCCTTGGTGTCCAGGGAAGAGGTGGGTTCGTCAAGGAGCAGCACCTCCGGTTGCATGACCAGGCTGCGGGCAATGCACAGGCGCTGTTGCTGGCCTCCGGAGAGGGTACGGGCGTCTTCTCTGAGTCTGTGCCGGACCTCTTCCCAGAGCCGGGCCTGCATCAGCGCCTGGGTAACGGCTTCTTCCACATCCTTTTTCTTACGGATTCCCCGCAGTTTGAGGGGCAGGGCCAGGTTGGCGAAAATACCCATGGGCAGGGGATTGGGCTTTTGAAAGACCATGGAGATTTTCTGGCGCAGGGCAAAAACATCGGTGTGCGGGTGGTGGATATCCTGCCAGGCGTTTTGGGTAAAGAGGGTGATTTTTCCTGAAATGCGGGCCTCATGTTCCGTTTCAAGCAGGCGGTTCAGGGCAAGGAGCAGGGTGGATTTTCCTACCCCCGATGGTCCGGTGATGGCGGTGACGGCTTTTTCCGGAATGTCGAGGTGAATGTGGGAAAGCACCCTGTTTTCTTTATAAGAAACCGAAAGATTTTCAATGCGGATCTTGGTTTTTGGGCTAGGCATCAGGCTTTTCCGGTAAGGGGGTTGCGCAGAAAGGTTTTTCGAATCAGAGCGGCAAGGCCAAACAGACCTCCGCAAAGTCCGACGAGAATGAGGGAAGCGGCAAAACCCATGGCGAGTTCCCGCGGGGAGTTGTATTCCGCCGCTGTGGTATAGATAAAAAAGGGCAGTGCTTCAAAGGGATCAAAAAACCCCGAAGGCAATCCATAGGCAGCAACGGTTCCGGTAAGAAGAATGACAGCGGTATCTTCTGCCGCACGACCAATGGAGAGCAGGATACAGCCTGTAAGCCCAGGACGGGCCGCAGGCAGGAGGACATGGCGCAGGGCTTGGACCGGACTGGCTCCAAGGGCAAGGGTGCTGCGGAAAAGCTCCGGAGGCAGGGTGGTGAGGGCCTGCTGGGTTCCACGGATGAGGTAGGGAAGGATGAGGCAGGCCAGGGATGCGGCGGCTGGCAGTAATCCTGGTGTGATGGCTGGAAAGTGGCGGTAGAGGATGAGAATAACGGAAAACCCCAGAAGCCCGATGAGGATGGACGGCATGCCTGCCAGAATATCCACGGAGACGCCGATCCATCGTCTGGTGTGGGGGCCTGCGAAAAGGGCCAGGTGGATGCCTGCAGCCATCCCCAGAGGGAGGGCGAGGACCACGGCCAGGAAAACAAGGAGCAGGGTACCGCATATGGCGGGAAAAAGTCCGTCAAATACGGGTTTTACGCCACTAAGGGCCTCAAGGGGCGGGGTGTTACCGAAAATCAGGCGAAGATCCATGACGGGTAAAGCTTTTATGAAAAGGGCGCTCAGAAGAAAGAAAACAAGGGCGGTAAGGCTCAGGGCGGAAAAGATGGATGCGGCCTTGATGAGAAAGCGGCTTATGGGATTCATGTGTCTATCTCCGGGCCTGTATGCGGGTGCGGCAAAGGACGATGAGTAGGGTGGTGATGAAATAGAGCGTCAGACCGCAGGCGAAGATGGATTGAAATTCAGGGCTCTGGGTGTCTGATGCCATGACCAGGGCAATGTGCGCTGTGAGGGTACGCGCGGGTTCTGTGCAGGAAGCGGGAAAGGCGAGACTGTTTCCCGCGAGCATGAGGGCAATGAGGGTATCTCCCACGGCTCGGCCGCAGGCGAGCAGCAGGCCTGCCAGGATACCGTTTCTGGCCTGGGGCAGGAGGAGGTAGATGAATCTTTCTTCTGGTTTTGCACCAAGCCCGACCAGGGTTCTGACGTCTTCCCTGGACACTGCGCGGAAGGCGTCGGAAAAAAAGAGGATCATAGTTGGTGAAACGAGGAGGGCCAGCGTGAGGGCTGCAGCGAGGATGGAAAAACCTGAGCCGCCCAAGGCTTGACGCAGTAAAGGTATAAGGAGAAAGACCGCAAGAAAGCCATACACCACCGTAGGAATACCAGTCATGAGCTGAAAAACAGGTCGTATCCAGCGCACGATGGGACGGGGGGCAAAGTCGGCCTCACAGAAAGCCGCGGCACCCAGGGATAGGGGAAAGGCAATGAGGATGGCAAGGCTGCTGATCGCAGCGGTTCCTGCAATCATGGGCCCAATGCCAAATTTCCCGGAAAGGGGCTGCCAGGGTGTGGTGAGGAGAAGAAAGTATCCCCCGTTTTTGAACAGGGGAAAGGCGAAAAGGGCGAGGAAGCCAAAGAGAAACAGGACAAGGCCGAAGGTGAAAAGGGCGGAAAAACCGCAGAGGGACGTAAAAAATTTTTCTCCTGCAACGGCATGAGCTCTTCTGGAGAATTCTTTTTCCTGCGGGTGGGGTCTTGGAATTTTTTTTTCAGTATTGCGGAAAAAGGATGCCATGAAAACATACACCTTGGCGCGGAACCCGGTTTGAAGGCCGGATTCCGCAGTAAGCCCTGAATCAAGGGATCGGATGGGAGGTTTTCAATCCCGGTCTGCGGGAATAAAACCTTTGTCCTGGATAATGGCGCGACCTTCGGGGCTGTATAGGTAATGAAGGAAGTCGGCTGTAAGTCCTGCAGGTTCTCCTTTGGTGCTGCTGTACAGCCCGCGGGATACGGGGTAGGCTCCGGATTTTACAGTCTCAATACTGGGAGTCACCCCTTCAAAGACAAGGGGTTTAATGCCAGGCTCCAGATGTCCGACGGAGACATAGCCAATGGAGCCAGGATCCTGACTGATGGCTGTTTTCATGGCGCCATTGGAAGCCACCACATGGGCTGTATCCGTGATATCCCCTTTTTGGAGAGCCTTTTCCCAGAAAACTTCGCGGGTACCCGAAGCCGCATCACGGGTATAAAGGGTGATGGTTCTGTCGGGGCCGCCCAGCGTTTTCCAGTTGCGGATTTCTCCTTTGAAGATGGCTGCCAGGGTAGCGCTGTCCATGGCGCTGACAGGGTTGGCCGGATGCACCACAAGGGCCACGCCATCGAGCGCCCAGCGGTAAAGGACAAGGCCATAACTTGCAATTTCAAGATTTGTGGGTCTGCGCCCTGAATTTCCGATATCCACAAGCCCTTCCCCCACCTTCTGAATACCCACGCCGGACCCGCCCCCTGCAATGGCTATGCGGATTCCGGGAGCCTCGTGCATGATACGTTGTGCGGCTTCTTTCATGACAGGAATATGGGCAGTACCCCCTGCGATCTGGATGGTACCGGTTTTTCCTTTGAAAGAAGACAGGTCCTGGGCCTGGGCCTGAAGAAGAAAGGGCAGGGTCACGAGGCTCGCCATGAAAAAGATTTTTTGGATATAACGCATTGAAACTCCTTTGGGTTTTAGGGGAGACTTTATTGAACCAGACCGAGGGGATAGCATGGCTGAAGGGAGGGATCAAATCGCGTTTGTCTATGTATTTCTTGAAATGAATTGAAAAATTATATGGATGAGGACCTGAGGCAAGGGAGAAAACCCCAAACAGGACAGGGGCTACCGGATGGCAGTCCCTGCAGATATTCATGGATGGCGGAAGTGCATGGGAATCGAACCCACCCGGGACGGTTTTAGCGCCCCACACCGGATTTGAAGTCCGGGAGCCTCACCAGTAAGCTGCGCACTTCCGAAATACGAAAAGGGATGATATAGAAAAAGGCGTTTTTGTCAACCGCTTTTACTCCACATCCATCACCCTTGTCTCGGAGACTTGCCATGGTTCAGCCTCAACGCCTCAGCGATATTTTTTTACAATTGGTTCGTATTGATTCTCCTTCTAGGGAGGAGCAGGAAATAGCAGATTTTCTTAAAAATGAACTCCAGAACCTTGGGGCTGAGGTTGTCTTTGACAACGCAGGGGAAACGGTGGGCGGGACGGTGGGGAATCTCATTGCCTGGTTTCCCGGGAACGTGAAGGTGCGGCCTCTGCTTCTGTCCGCCCACATGGATACGGTGGAGCCTGGGCGGGGTGTGCGTCCCCGTCTGGAGGAAGGTGTTTTTCGGAGTAGTGGGGACACCATCCTGGGTTCTGATGACAAATCGGGCATTGCCATCATCCTGGAGGTTCTCCGTGTCCTCAAGGAAACGGATGTTCCCCATGGTCCTGTGGAGGTGGTGTTTTCCGTATGTGAGGAAATTGGTCTTCTGGGCGCCAAGGCTTTGAATAAAAGCCGCCTTAAATCCCGTCTTGGTTATGTACTGGATGCCTGGGACATCCATGCCATTGTGACACGCGCACCTGCGGCCAACCGTTTCACTTTCGTGGTGCATGGGAAAGAATCCCATGCAGGTGCTGAGCCGGAAAAGGGTATCAACGCCATCATTCTGGCGGCGAAAGCCATGGCCCGGTGTCCTGATGGAAGGATTGACCATGAAACCACCTGCAATATCGGAAAAATTGAAGGTGGAGTGGCCACCAATATTGTGCCGGGTTCTGTGACCATCCTGGCCGAAGCCCGTAGCCATGACCCGGAAAAACTGCAAAAACTTTCCGATGAATTGGTGACTGCCTTTCAGTGTGCTGTTGCGGAGGCCGGGGGAGGGGAAGGGATTGATTTCCCACGACTGGAAGTTCGCGTGGAAGAAGACTTTCCCCACACCCGCATTCCTGAGGATGCACCTGTGGTGCTTCTTGCAAAGCAGGCGGGAAAAAATCTGGGCCGCGCCATGACCACACGTTCTGTGGGCGGTGGTTCGGATGCCAACATTTTTTTTAACCATGGCATTGATGCCTGTGTCATAGGTACGGGTATGCGGGAAGTGCATACGGTGCGAGAGCATGTGACCTTGTCGGACATGGTGGATTGTGCGGGTCTTTTTGTGGAGATTATTCAGGAGTACACAAGAATCCAGCAGAAGGAGGGGTTGTGATTTCCCGTTCCAAAGATCTGGTTCTTTTTTTTGCGACCATGGCTGGCACGGGGAATGCTTCAAAAGCTCCCGGAACCCTGGGAACCCTGGCGGCGATTCCTTTTTGTGCCCTGCTTTTGCTTTTTCCCGCAAAAGCCCAGGTGGTGCTGATGCTGACAGCCATACTGATGGGTATCATGGTCTGTGATGCGGCTTCCAGACGCCTGGGGGAAAAGGATCCTTCCTGCGTGGTGCTGGACGAGGCGCTGGGGCTGGGGGTGACACTGATGCTTTTTCCTTTGTCCCTTGCTACTCTGGTTCTGGGTTTTGTTCTCTTTCGCTTGTTTGATATCCTGAAGCCCTGGCCTGTGGCGTATTTTGACCAGAAAGTGCCTGGTGGTGCAGGCATTGTGCTCGATGATGTGGCAGCAGGTCTTTGTGCACACCTGTGCTTGTCGATTTTTTTGGCTTTTTGAGGCGCAGGCGTCAGGATTTTCTGAAATCCCTTGCCCATGTAATTTTGACAGGAGTGCTGTTTTGACACTTTCTTTAGAAGAAAAGTATGCGCTGATTCTGGCCAAGGAGAGGCAGATGGCTTATGGCCTTGCCAAGCAGCTCATCCCAAAACCCGAGACTTCCGTGTGGATGATTTTTCTGCCCGTGCTTTTTGTCCATCATGCCTTTAATATTCAAAGGTATAAAAAAAGCATCCATGGTTTTGCGGATAATTATACAAAGACGAGAAAAAAAGCACTGGATCTGGCCTTGGTTGCCATGGAAGAAGGCCGTGGGGTACAAATTGATCTTGAAACCTGTTTCCCTTCCCTGGAGTTGGGTGATGAAAAGGATAGAAAGATCTGTGAAAAACAGCTCGGAGAAATCCGTGTCCTTTTTCATCATTACAAGCGGCTTTTCGAGGTCCGGGGAAAAACCTGGCAGAATCTGGTCAAAGAGGCCTATGGGGAAGCCGGAAAATACAGGGCTTTTCTGAATGAATTGGCAAAGGCGGAAAAAGAGGTGACCCGCTATGTGACCCGTACCTTGCAGACCAGTGATGCGGCCCGTGAAGTGGCTGGAAAAATGGAAAAGATTGCAGATCATCTCCGGGAAGAGGATGTGAGAGTGGTTTTCTGATTTTGGCGGAGATAGAAAAACCAGAACAGGCCGCAAAGGGCAATCCTTTTCGGCCTGTTCTGGTTTGGATGGGGTGGTTTATTTTGCCGCTCTCTGAAGACTGTCGCGCACATAGGACTGGGCCATGAAAGTTTCTTCAGACTGGGTATAAAAATACTGGTTCGCGTCAATGTCCGCTGCGCTGATGATTTCCATTACGGGTTGAATCACAGGCAGGCTTTTAAGCCAGGGCAGTATAAAGGCCACAAGGATCCAGAATCCAAGAAGTCCGGTTAAAAGCTTCCGGATACCTTCTGACATATGGGATTTGTTTCCTGACATGGGGTGTCGCCTTTCGGGCTCATGGGTAATCCCCGGCGCTTCAAGGAGCGCCGGGGAGGCGTGTTTTTTATCCTTTATCCACAGAATGGATTGATCAGGGGATTAAAGTGTTGCTGTGATGCCGGGGAATACAAGGAAGAACATCACATAGGCCATAAGGAGAGTGAGGGCCAGGTTGATACTCTGGCCGGTCACATAAAGGATGACGGGCTTGCCGCCTTTGAAGTGCTTGGCCATTTCCCGGAAGTTGGAGGTAAGGCCGATGGAAGCAAAGGCCAGAATGAAGAACCACTCACGGCAGGGACGGCTGAAACCTCTCAGAACGCCTTGATCCAGCATGACGTTGCCGCGTGCGCCCATGGCTTCAATAATAATGGAGAAGATGATGGATGCGGCGATGAAACCCAGAACGAATTTGGGGAAGCGGTACCAGATTTCCATTTTTTTAACGGTCTGACCTTCCACGCATTCTACCTTGGCGCACCAGTAAACGGCAACACCAAAGGCGATGACCCCGATCATGATGTTCTGGATCATTTTGATGGTGGCGGCAACGAACATGCCCGTTTCCCCCAAAAAGGCACCGGCAGCCACAACGGCACCGGTGGAGTCAATGGTGCCGCCGATCCAGGCACCGCCCAGTACGGGATGCATCCCCACAGACACGATGAAGGTGGGCAGGGCGATCATCATGATGGCGGTAAAGAGCATGGACATGCCGATGGCGATGGTCAGCTCTTCCTTGGTGGCGCGGCAGGCGGCTGCTGTGGCGATGGCCGCGGATACCCCGCACACGCACATATCCGCAGATACGGTGATGTTCAGGGTTTTGGATTCCATCTTCAGCACTTTCTGGCCAAAAATATAGGTGATGACCAGTACGGTGGGGGTGACCACCCAGGCGACAAAGATGCCGGGAACACCGATGGCGAGAATCTGACCAAAGAGAATTTCCGCACCCAGAAGCACAAGGCCGGTTTTGATGAAGTATTCGGTCTGGGCCGCATCCTTGATGAACTGAGGCGTTCCCACGGTGTTGGCAATGAGCATGCCTCCTAAGATGGCCCAGATGAGGGAGCCAAAGCCCCAGTCGTTGAGGGTTTTGTTGCCGCCGATGACTTCGGATACCACAGCCAGAAGGAAGACAAAACCAAAACCCTTGATGAAGTTGATGGTATTGATGTTCATCACCGTGGTGGCAGCGGCAAAAAAGAGCATGAAGATTATACCGATGCCAATGAGGTAGGGAATCCTGTTGTAGGCCTGGGTGCCTGCGGTGGCTCTGGCCTTGCTTTCCGAATTTCTGGCAGAACGCCATTGGGCAATGGAAGCTTCGGCTTTTTTATTGAGTTCCTCATTTTTGAACTGAGCTGCCGCAGCGGCTGCCTGATCCATTTCAGCCTGTGCGATGGCGGCCTTGGTTTTTTCCTGGGCCTTGGCATGGGATTCCTTGGCATTTTCACGGATTTCCGCAGCTTTGGCTTCCGTAAGAATCAGGGATTCCATGGGATTGGAAGACCACTTGGAGGGCGTTGCCAGCCACGTAGCTAGCGTTTTACCCGCAGGCTCGTTGCGGGCGCGGAGACCGGAGAGGGTATCATTGGCCTTGTGCCATTCCACGGTATGGAAGGGCGCTTTGTTTTGTTCCACCTGCATGATGCTCTGGGACTGGTCAATTTTTTTGTCCATGTCCGCAGGGGGTCTGGGAAGGAAAATGAGAAGACCGACAATAAGAATGATGAAGCCCAGCCAGATGGCCCACCAGTCTTCTTTTTTGTAAAGTTCGGACCATTCCCATCTGGCCTGATCCACGACAATTTCCGGTTGTTGGGTTTTGACGGACATGTAAAGCTCCTTGGTTGGGGTTGAATTTTCTCTTCCATCATCAGGATCAAGGCGCGCTTGGAGCTGCGCAGAGGTTTTTCGGGGCCAATGCGCTGACCGGGGCCTGGATCCCAATGCTTTTATTTTTCAAACAGAATGAAATCTAGCAAAATGGATACCAAGGATTCTGTGTGAGGTGAATTTCTGAAGTTTATTTATTTTTAAGCAGTTAACGGGCTGGTTTTTTACATGCCGACCTCGGGAATGACGGATGCATCCATGGGGATGCAGTCTTGGAAACCCTGGGTGCCACCCTGAGGATGCAGTTTGGCGCGGGGCTATTGGGCGAAATGGCATTGTGGTTTTCTTTCGTTTTGGAAAAGGCTATGTATGGCAGTTGACCGGAAGAGACTTCGGAGTGTATGGAAGAAAATCTTCAAAGACTGCCTGTTTTTAAAAGAGGGTGTTTTTATCTAAATCATTTAAATATACGGATTTCCGGATAAGGGAGGCTGCATGAGCATAACAGGGGACAAGGGAAAGGCCATCGAATCGGCCATGGGGCAGATTGAACGCCAGTTCGGTAAAGGGGCCATCATGCGGCTCGGGAGCAAGGAAGTGATTGCTGTGCCGACCATTTCCACAGGTTCCCTGGCCCTGGACCGGGCTTTGGGCATTGGTGGTCTCCCCAAAGGGCGGGTCATCGAAATTTATGGCCCGGAGTCTTCGGGTAAAACCACCCTGGCCTTGCATGCGGTGGCGGAATGCCAGAATCAGGGAGGCATTGCCGCCTTCATTGACGCAGAACACGCCCTGGATACGGCCTATGCCCGGAGACTTGGGGTGAACGTGGATGAGCTTTTGGTCTCCCAGCCGGATACGGGGGAGCAGGCCCTTGAAATTGCCGACATGCTGGTGCGCAGCGGTGCCGTGGATATTCTCGTCATCGATTCCGTGGCGGCCCTTGTGCCCCGTGCGGAAATCGAAGGGGAAATGGGAGATGCCCACATGGGGCTTCAGGCCCGACTCATGAGCCAAGCCCTGCGCAAGCTCACGGCCACCATCGGTAAAACCATGACAACTGTGATTTTCATCAACCAGATCCGCATGAAACTGGGGGTGGTATTTGGCAATCCGGAAACCACTACCGGCGGTAATGCCCTCAAATTTTATGCTTCCGTGCGTCTGGATGTGCGTAGGGCCGCAGCCATCAAGGAAGGTCAGGATGTGATGGGCAACCGTACCCGGGTCAAGGTCGTGAAAAATAAACTCGCTCCTCCTTTCAAAGAAGCTGAGTTTGACCTCATGTATGGTGAGGGAATTTCCAAGATCGGGGATCTCCTGGATCTGGGTGTGGAAGCGGGCCTGATTGAAAAAAGTGGAGCTTGGTATGCTTATGAGGGGGAGCGCATTGGTCAGGGCAGGGAAAATGTCAAAAAATATCTGAAGGAGAATGAGACCCTTTTTTCCAGCCTGTATGCCAAGGTAAGGGAAAGTCTTGGGATTGCTTCTCCGCCCCCCCTTGCGGAAAAGCCGGAAAAGGTGATCAAGGTTGCAGAAAAGCCTTCTAAGGAAGGACGGGCTTCCCGTGAGAAAAAGGGAGAGGCACCTTCCATGTTTGAGGATATGCCCCCCATGGACACCTTTCAGGAAGAGTAAAGTGGGGGCATTTTGAGGGAGTAGGTATTTTGATGCGGGCGGAGTGGAAAACGGCTGATGCCTGTTACAGGATAAAAAAATGCAATTTCATGCAGGGAGAAAAAGAAAAACATGATGACGGGAAGTGAGATCCGGCAGACCTTTCTGGATTATTTTAAAAAACACGGGCACCGGCTGGTGCGCAGCTCCTCTCTCGTGCCCTCCGATGATCCCACCCTGCTCTTTACCAATGCAGGCATGGTGCAGTTCAAGCGCGTTTTCATTGGCGAAGAGAAGCGGGACTATGTGACGGCCACCACCTCCCAGAAGTGCGTGCGGGCGGGCGGGAAACACAATGACCTCGAGAACGTGGGCTATACGGCACGGCACCACACCTTCTTTGAAATGCTCGGTAACTTCAGTTTCGGGGATTACTTCAAGGACGAGGCCATTGATTTTGCCTGGGATCTGCTCACCAGGGGCTATGGTCTGCCCGCAGACAAGCTCTGGGTCTCCATTTTCCTGGACGATGACGAGGCCTTTGAAATCTGGAACAGGAAAATCGGGGTTCCCAAGGAGCGCATTGTGCGTCTTGGGGAAAAGGACAACTTCTGGGCCATGGGGGACACCGGACCCTGCGGCCCCTGTTCTGAAATTCACATCGACCGGGGGATTCCCTGCAGCCTCAACAACCCGGACTGCGGTGTGGACTGCGACTGTGACCGCTTCCTTGAGATCTGGAACCTCGTCTTCATGCAGTTCAACCGATCCGAGGACGGCACCATGACGCGCCTTCCCAAGCCCAGCATTGATACGGGCATGGGCCTTGAGCGCATCGCTTCGGTGATTCAGGGGGTCAGCACCAATTACGACACCGATCTTTTCCGGCCCATTATGGAAAAGGTGGCAACAATGTCGGGAAAACCCATCGGGCAAAGTCCTGAGTCCGATGTGGCCATGAAGGTCATTGCCGACCACAGCCGGGCCGCAGCCTTTCTTGTGGGGGACGGAGTACTGCCCTCCAACGAGGGCCGGGGCTATGTGCTGCGCCGCATCCTGCGTCGGGCCATCCGTTATGGCCGGAACATCGGGCTGACCCGTCCCTTCCTGAAAGATACGGTGCGGGTGGTTTTTGAGATCATGGAAAACGCCTACCCGGAGCTGAAAAGCCAGGAAAGCTTCATCACCAGTGTCATTGAAAACGAGGAAATCCGGTTTTCCGAAACACTGGACAATGGTCTTAAGGTGCTGGAGGAGACCCTCGAAGGTCTGCAAGCGCGGGGCAGCCGGGAAATCCCCGGAGATGTGATCTTCCGTCTGTACGATACCTATGGTTTTCCTGTGGATATTTTAAGGGATGTGACCAAGGGCAGCGATATTGTTCTTGACATGGATGGGTTTGAAAAGGCCATGGCCGAGCGGCGGGAGATGAGCCGCAGCAAGGTGAAGTTTGATGCCATGGGCGAGGCCTATCTTTCCCTCACCAGTGCCGGAGTGCAGACGGTCTTTACGGGCTACGAGCAGACCGAAGATAAGGGAAAAGTGCTGCTTCTTGTGCGGGAGAGTAAGGCCTGCGACCGGGTGGAAGGGGCTGGTGCTCTGGAGCTTGTTACGGACAGAACGCCTTTTTATGCCGAATCCGGCGGTCAGGTGGGGGATACGGGCTTTATCCGCAGCCCAAACTTTGAGATGGAAGTTCTTGAAACCGTAAAAGATCCCACGGGCCTTTTCATCCATAAGGGAAAACTTCTTTCCGGAAGCCCTGGCAAGGGTGATGGGGTGCAGCTTCTCGTGAATGCGGCCCGCAGAGCGGATACGGCGAGGAATCATACAGCGACGCATCTGCTGCACGCGGCCCTGAGGGAGGTGGTGGGGGATCATGTGAAGCAGTCCGGCTCCATGGTGAGTGCGGAGCGGCTTCGTTTCGATTTTACCCATTTTTCAGGCATAGACAGGGACACCCTCAATGCCGTGGAAAGCTGGGTGAATGACAAAATCCGGGAGAACGTGCCCGTCAGCTCAGAAACCATGAGTGCGGAAGCCGCCTTTAAAACCGGGGCCACGGCCCTTTTTGAGGAAAAGTACGGAGACGAGGTGCGGGTCATCAGCCTTTCCTCCTTCAGCAAGGAATTCTGTGGCGGTACCCACACGGCCTATACCGGCGACATCGGTCTTTTTGTCCTTGTTTCCGAGGGCAGTGTTGCGGCAGGTGTACGCCGCATCGAGGCCCTCACCGGTCAGGCGGCCCTTGGTTTCATACAGGAGCGCAGCCGCATTCTTCAACAGGTGGCGGGGCTTCTCAAGGATAAGCCCGATACCCTGGTGGGCCGGGTGGAGCGTCTTCTTGGCGATCTGCGGGCCCAGGAAAAAACCATTGAATCCCTGAAGAACAAGATGGCGGAAATGAGTGCCGGGGACATCACCGAAGGGGTGGTGGAGATTCAGGGGGTCAAGGTGCTGGCGAAAAAGGTGACGGTGGACAATCCTGCGTCCTTAAGGGATCTTGCCGACCGCATGAAGGACAAGCTCGGCTCCGGTCTTGTGCTGCTGGGTACGGAATCCGAAGGCAAGGTGCTGCTCATCTCTGTGGTAAGCAAGGATCTCGTGGGGCGCTTCCACGCAGGGGACATCGTCAAGGCTGCGGCCAAGGTCGTGGGCGGCGGGGGCGGAGGTCGTCCGGATATGGCCCAGGCGGGGGGAACCCAGCCCGAGAACCTTGATGCGGCCTTGAAAACCCTTTTTGATCGGGTACAGCAAGGCGCATAGACCAATGAAGGGGCAGGCCCTCCTGTCCACAGAGTGTACTTCTGTCATTGGTCAGGTTTTCAGATACAAAGGGCTTTTATTCGTTATAGGATCTTATCCGGAGCAGTAAAAAAGCAGGGATCTGAACATCTGTTGTTGGAGGGACGGCAAAACTGCCGTCCCTTCATGTCTGCCGAAAGGGGGCAGGATGCTGACGCAGGATGGGCTTATAAGCCTTGGGGCCTTTGGGCTGCTCCTTTTTTACCATCTCTTTCTTGCCTGGAAAATCCGTAAAGACCCCGCTGCCACTTCCCTGGGGCTGGCCCATATCATCCGCAGGGAGTGGGTGCAGGAGATTCTGAAAGAAGGCCGGGATCTTCTGGGGGTGCATACCTTAAGAAATCAGGTGATGGCGGCGAGCTTTCTGGCCTCCACCGCGATTCTTATCAGCCTCGGTGTGCTGGGCCTTGCGGCCAATCCTTCCTTTTATACGGGCTTTCTTGCGGTTCTGGGAGATGGAAACCCGAACAGCAGCGCAGCACTTGCAAAGCTTGTGCTGATTTCCACCAATTTTTTTGTGGCTTTCTTCAACTTCACCCTCTCCATCCGCTACTACAACCATGCAAGTTTTGGTGTGGGGCTGAAAAGTTTTGAAAGCCTCCCCTTTCCACCGGAATTCATCCTCACCATCATGGAAAGGGGGAGCCGACATTATTTCATCGGCATGCGGGGCTATTACCTTTCCGTTCCCCTCCTGTTGTGGATGCTGGGGCCTTTCTGGCTTCTTTTCGGCACCCTGGCATTGCTCCTCGTTCTCTTTTTTCTGGACCGCATGGTCTGAAGGATTCCCGGTCAGCGCAGTCATTGAAAAGGGTTTCAGCCTTTTTCCCTTAGATTTTTTTTATCCGGGAGAATGGGGAAGGGGGCCTGAGGCAAGGGGGCCTTCTTCGCAGGCCTGCATGGGTTTTTCTTCACCTTCCGGTTTCCGGGATTCCTGTCTTCTTTTTTCCTCCGTGTCAAACCTGTAGTCCGAACGTAGGTGGAGATCCTGCTGGGGGAAGGGGATTTCAATGCCTTCTTTGCGGAACTCCAGGGTAATGGCAAAGCGGATCTGGGTTTCGACCTTGCGGAATTCCTGGAGAGTACTCCAGAAGCGCAGACGGAAGACAAGGGCCGAATCACCGAAATCCATGAAGTGTACGTCCGGAGCAGGATAGGTGAGTACCCCTTTGGTGTTGGCGGCGATCTCAAGGAGTACCTTTTCAACCCGTTTCACATCTGAGCTGTAGGACACGCCCACATCAATGTGTTTTCGGAGGCGCTGGTCCTTGAAACTCCAGTTTGTGAGACGACTGCTGATGAAGTTGGCGTTGGGAATGATGAGCGAGGCGTTGTCATAGGTCTGGACAACGGTGGAGCGGACATTGATGCGGGTGACCACACCCCAGATACCGTCAATTTCAATGACATCACCTACCTGGATAGGCCTTTCGAAAAGCAGAATGATACCGCTGACAAAGTTATTGAAAATGGCCTGAAGCCCGAAACCAAGGCCGACCCCCAGGGCGCCGAAGGCCACGGTGAGAGAGGTGGTGTTCAGCCCGAAGACATGGAGGGCGGAAAGAATGCCGAAGCCCCAGATGAGATAGCCGATGAGGGTCAGAATGGAGGTTCTCAGTCCCTGTTCCACTCCGCTTTCCATGAGGATGCGTTTTTCAATGAAGGCCCTGAAAGAGCGGGTGGCCACAAGGGTGAGAAGGAGAACACAGAGGGCCTGAAAAAGACGCAGAAGACTGAATTCCATGCCTCCGAAATTTACGGGATAGCGGAAGATGGCCAGAACAAGGGGGAAAAGGCTTTCGTGCAGTCCCCAAGCCTGGGCGATGATAAAAAGGAAGAGGGGAAGCAGCATGAAGGGCAGCATGCGCACCCCCAGGCGGGTGAGAGGGGGAAGGCCTTCGGAGGTTTCCCTGCTATCCGGTGATGGCCCCTTGGCTTTCACCCATTCCCGCACGGCAGTAAAAAAAAGGAGATAAGTTCCTGAAATAATGAGTGTGACGCCCCAGGCCCAGTACCAGAAGAGGGCGAGGAAACCGTAACCGAGAAGTTCCAGGGCCGGAGCGCCGAGGGCAATGGCTTTGCTGGCAAGATGAAGGCCGGTCCGGATAGTCGGAGGGCTGGAGGGGCTTGGGGTGGGTCTGGACCAGAATCGGAAGACGAGGATGACAACACAGATTTCAAGGAGAATCCGTTCCATGAGAATGAGGGGACTTCCCTGGGGGAATATCCACAAAGAGAGGATGAAAAGCGGGGTGAAAAGGAAAAAAAGGCGGGTGAATTTTTTGAGAATGTCGAGCTGATCCGGGGTAATGGAGGGGCGGCCTTCGCGTCCACAGGCTTCGGAAAAGGCTGTGAGCAGGCGAAAGAGGGCCAGAAACCAAGTAAAACCTGTGATAACCTTGAAAAGTCCTGTGCCGGAAAGAGTGGGCTGGGAGCGGATCATGGTTTCGGTGAAAATGGCGAGAACCAGGAGGGGAAGGGCCTTTCTTGACGTTTCGAGAAAAACGGCCCGCCACCCGTTGGAATGCAGGGTCTCCTGTTTTCTGAGAAAAGAGCGCATGCGAAGGGCGAGGGGCAACAGAAAAAGGCCCAATACCAGAATCCGCATGGCGGTTGCGGGCGGGAGTTGAAAGAGGGGGCGGATTTCTTCAAGCCAGAAGGAAGGGGTGAGAAGGCGGAGGATGCTGTTTCGGATCTGGAGAAAGACGGCCAGCGGGGTAGATGGATCCAGCAGAGCCCGGAATCCCTCACTCTTCTGGAAAAGGTCCAGGGTCCTGCGTTCCCGCAGGGTCTGCTGAAAAACCTGAAAAAGGTTTTCCATATCTTTCCGGATTTCAAGAACTTCCTGCCTGCGTTGTTCCTGAGTGGTCATGAGGCTTTCCAGGAGCTGGGCTTTCTCTTTCAACAGGATCAGGAGTTTTTCTATGGTTTTCTGTACAAGGTCGATCTCGGGGTTTTTTTCTTCGCCTGAGGTCAGGGCTGTTTTTTGTTCCAGTGTAAGCTGTTTGCGCTGTTCCGTCTGGCGAAGGAGGGGGGTCAGACGCTCTTCCTGGCGTTGGATGCGCTGCAGATAGGTATCCAGAGTGGTGAGGGCGGTCTGTTGATCCGCCCGCGCTTTTTCCAGCTCAGAAAGGGGCGTGTGGGAAGAGAGCAGGAGGTTGCGGTGGGAGGCCATGAGGATGCGATAAGCCCTGGATTCGGACTGCATGGCCGTTTCCATCTGTTTTTCCTGCAGGGTTTCGGAAGAAAGATTTTGTATGGAGAGGGTTTCATCATGTATGGACGCATTCAGGGAGGCAAGGAGGTCCTCCAGATGCGGGGTTTCGGCCCCGTGCGTGGGGACGGAAGCCAGAAGACAAAAAAGGATAAAAAGAAAACGCAAAAGCATTGGGCGTTCTTTCGTGTGGGGGAGAAGGGGGTGGGGCCCTGGCCCCAGAATAAAATACCATGGCGTTTGGAAAAAACAATCCGAGTGCAAAGAATTTGTTTTGGCTGATTTTTGAACGGGGATCCGGCTGGGGGGTTGGGAAGGATCAGAGGGTTTTTCAGGCGAAGTATCCGGATTGACCCTGAAAATTTTGCATGCTAAAGGGTACGGATTTTAAGTCTGCGGCAAGGGATCCCCTACCAATAACGGGCAGAAGTCGCGTGTCAGCGGGGTGGAGGCGTGGGGTGCCTGCAAGATCCGGAAAAAGAGAATTTTTTTAAAACCACCAAGGAGAGATGTGGAAAAATGATGTCACAAATCAATGGGTTTTTTAAGCTTGTGGAAAATCAGACGTCCTTGCGGCAGGAGGTGATGGCAGGTCTCACCACCTTTTTGACCATGGCCTATATCATTTTTGTAAACCCCAATATCCTCGGGGATGCGGGGATGGATAAGGGGGCCCTGATCACTGCCACCATTCTCGCTTCTGCCCTGGCGACCATTCTCGTGGGGCTGTGGGCCAATGTTCCCTTTGCCATGGCGCCGGGGATGGGGCTGAACGCATTTTTTGCCTATACCCTGGTGCTGGGGCAGGGTATGGCCTGGCAGACGGCCCTGGGGGTGGTGTTCATCTCCGGCGTATTCTTTCTGATCCTGACCCTTATGGGAATCCGGAAATGGATCATCGCCGCCATTCCCATTCAGCTTCGTCTGGGAACGGCAGCGGGCATCGGCCTTTTCATCACTTTCATTGGGTTTCAGAATATGGGACTCATTGTGGACCATCCGGCAACCCTGGTGGGCCTTGGCGTCTTCACAACGCCTGTGGTTCTGGGGTTGGTGGGGCTGGCCCTCATCGCCGTGCTCGAAGTGATGGCTATCCGGGGTGCTATCCTTGTGGGAATTGTGGTGACCACCATTCTGGGCATGCTTTTCGGGCAGGTGGGGGTACCGGGCAGTATTTTTTCCATGCCGCCTTCCATAGCGCCCATTTTTCTGGAGCTTGATATTCTTGCGGCCCTGAAGTGGGGTTTCTTCGGTGCGATTTTTTCTTTTATGTTTGTGGATCTTTTTGACTCCATCGGTACGGTTGTGGCTTGTTCTTACGAGGCGGACATGGTGGACAAAGAAGGCAATATCCGCGCCATTGACCGGGTTCTGGAAGCCGATGCTGTGGCCACGGTGGCGGGCGCTCTGCTGGGAACCAGCACCACAACAACCTATATTGAATCCGGATCCGGCATTGCCCAGGGCGGGCGTACCGGGCTTACGGCGCTGACCACAGGCGTTCTTTTTCTTCTGGCCCTGCTGGTCACGCCCTTCATTGCCGTGGTGCCCGCCTTTGCCACAGCACCGGCCCTGGTCGTGGTGGGGATTTTTATGTTCAGGAATGTTCAGAAGATTGATTTCCAGGCCTTTGAGACAGCCCTGCCCGCCTTTCTCACCATCATCCTGATGCCCCTCACCTACAGCATCAGTATGGGACTTTGCGTAGGTTTCATTTCTTTTATCCTGGTATCCGTTTTTTCCGGCAAGATTCGAAGCATCCATCCGGTGATGTGGGCCATTGGTTTTTTCTCTGTGCTTGAACTGCTGCTCAAAGCCCTGTAATAAAAACCAGACACGGGCTTCCTGGCGGCGATGTGTTGTGCACATCGCCGCTTTCAGGGCAAAGCCTTTTTTTGTGGCATTTTTTATCACTGCCCCTTGAAAAGAGGGGTTTTTTCAGCAGATGCCTCTTCTGGAAGAAGGGCGCTTGCCGTGTATAAGGGGGAGGATGGAAACGGCCCACCATAAACAGTACATATCCGCAGAACAGATGGAAAAGGACTGCTGGGCCTTTGCCAAGGATCTTTTCCGCAAAGGTCTTGATTTTGATCTTTTTGTGGGAGTGACCCGGGGAGGCGCCCAGGTTTCCATCTACATGCAGGAAGTGTTCATGATCCTGACGGGTAAAAAGAAGGATTACGCTACGATCCAGGCCTGTTCTTACACGGGTTTTTTCAATGCCCGCAATGAGGTGGGAGTGGAGAATGTGGAGGCCGTGATCCGTCATGTGAAGCCGGGCATCCGGATTCTTGTGGTGGATGACATTTTTGACCGGGGAAAGACCTTTGAGGCGGTGCGGGATGCCATTGTGGCAAGGCTTCCCTATCCGGACGTCCATCTTTCCATGGCGGCCTTGTACTATAAACCGGAAAACAGTCAGGTTTCCATGAAACCGGATTACTTTTATCGGATTTTCGGAGCCAAGGACTGGATTGTTCTTCCCCATGAGCTGGAGGGGTTGAGCCGGGAGGAAATGGCCTGTAAGGGATTTGTCTGGCCATAAACGGGGGGGTGAAGGGAAGAAGATGAAGCTTTCAATTGTTGTGCCTGCATATAATGAAGAAGATCGCATCCGGATCACACTGTCGGAAACCCTGGCCTGGCTTGCGGAAAGAAATCTTGGGGCTGAAGTGTTGGTGGTGAGCGACGGAAGCCGGGATGGCACCCGCTCTGTGGTGGAAAATTTTCCGGTTCCAGAAGGTCTTGTGCTGCGCTGTCTTGAATATTTTCCCAACAGGGGCAAGGGCCATGCGGTGCGCTACGGCATGCTCAGGGCTCAGGGTGAGTGCATTCTCTTTATGGATGCAGACTATTCGGTGCCTGCGGATTTCATCCATACCGCCATGAACCTCATTGCAGAGGGTGCGGATATCGCCATGGCGTCCAGGGCCTTGCCGGGTGCGGCCATTACCAAGCACCAGAGACCCCTTCGGGAGCTTTCCGGAAAACTTTATACCCTGGTGCAGAACGCCTGGCTGGGTCTCGATTACCCGGATACCCAGTGCGGGTTTAAACTGTTCACCCGCAGGGCTTGCCAGGATCTGTTTTCCCGGCAGAAACTCAACAGTGTGATTTTTGATCCGGAAATTCTTTATCTGGCCCGGAGGCGGGGGTATCGGGTGGCCCAGTTTCCCGTGGTGTGGACCCATCAGGAGGATTCCCGCATCCAATACGATACCCTTGGAAAAACACTTTCTGTTTTCAGTGAGCTTTTCAGGATTCGCAGGCTGCATAAAAGAACCTTTGGCAGAGAAATGAGCTAGGGGATGTGGCGCCAGAAAGGAGGAAAAATTCCCCCCAGGGAAGTCCGATCCTCTTTTTCCCGATGGTGGCAGTGGTTCTGGGGAAAATCCGTTGAGGGTTTTGAAGAGGACCAGGCGCCATTGGTGAGGGAGCGAAACGGTCTTGTGCTGCTTCTTGGGGGGATTCTTTTTCCTTTTTTTCTTGTATCGGACTGGGTGTATTTTCCAGAGCAGATCAGAACCCTGGCTTCCTTACGCCTTGCAGCGGGCTTCTGCTGCCTTGGTTTTTTCTGGCTGAACCGGAAGGTGGATCTGGGGCTACACAGTTTCTGGCTGGGTTTTATCGGGTTTTACATCTGTGCCTTTGCCATGACCGCCATTGTTTCGCTCACAGGAGGCTACAGAACCTCCTACTATGCCGGTTTTCTCATGATCATTGTGGCTTTTGCCGCTCTCATGTCCCTGCCTCCCCGTCTTATGGCGCCTCATCTGCTGATTGCCTACCTGGTCTACATGGTTGTCACCTCCATGCAGAGCCCCATCGAAAGTTTTGCTCTGTTTTTTTTAAGTCATTTTCTTGTGCTGGTGACCGTTGGTATCTGTCTTGTGGCCGCAGGGGTGAGCCATCGCCTGCGGGTAAGGGAATACCTGTCCCGCAAGGCCCTGGAGGAAGCCCAGGGAAAGCTGAAAAAACAGGCCAGATCTCTGGCTGCCCGGGTCACCGAATCCCGCATGCGATACCGTCAGCTGGTGGAGCGCATGAATGACTGTCTGGGGGTGTCCGGACCGGATGGCAGGATTGTGTATGTCAATGATCGTTTCTGCGAGCTTTTGGGCTATGCCCGGGAAGCGCTTCTGGGGCGTCCCTTTGTGCATCTGGCGCCTGTGGAGATACATGAACAGGTGTGGGAGGAGTTTGCCAGGCGGAAAAAAGGGATTCGCAGCGCCTATGAATCCCTTCTCTGCCATAAGTCCGGCAGAAAAATACCCGTGATCATTTCCGCAGAAGCACTGATGGATGAGGCCGGAGAATTTCAGGGTAGCTTTGCCGTGATCACGGACATCTCAAGACAAAAGGAGATGGAAGAAGCGCTGAGGGCCACCTCAGAGCGCCTGCGCGCCATTCTGGACGCCACCACGGATGCGGTCATGCTGCTGGACCCGGATGGTGGAATTCTGGACATCAATGCCAGTGCTGCCCAGACCCTGGAGAAGTCTGCGGATGAACTCAAGGGTATGTGCGTGGAGAGCCTCTGGCCGCCTAAGGTGGCCGCCTGTCGTCTGCCCATGATTCGTAAGGTACTGGAAAGGGGAGCACCGCTCTACTTTGAAGAAGTTTGTGAGGCCCAGACCCTTTCTCACCATGTCTATCCCCTTTTGGGAAAAGAGGGCGGGGTCATTTCCGTGGCCCTCTTTTCACGGGATATCACGGTTCTGAAAAAGGCGGAGCGTCGCATTGCCCACTTGACCCATGAACTCCTGCGCGCCCTGGAAAATGAAAGGCACAGGATTGCAAGGGATCTGCATGACCATGTGGCCCAGGATCTTTCCTCGCTTCGCATCTCCTTTGAGGATCTTTCCCGGATGCTGGAGGGGCATCCAGCGGCTCGGCGCCAGGCTTCTCACATTTCCAGGCGATTGCAGGATGCCATCCGGGATCTGCGGGAGATTGCCTATGCCCTGCGCCCGCCGGATCTTGACACTCTGGGGCTTCCCCGCACGGTGTATCGGTATTGTCAGGAGTTTTCTGAGTATACGGGTATTCCTGTGCATTTTGTTTCTGCGGGCATGGAGACGGCGGTACGGGACTTTGATCGGGAAATCAACCTCTATCGACTGGTTCAGGAAGCCTTGAGCAATATCCGCAAACATGCGGGGGCCACCCAGGTGGATGTGCGACTCATTGCTTCCCATCCGGAAATGATTGTCCGGATTTCCGACAATGGCGTGGGGTTTGATGCGGACAACTGGGATGGAGCCGCTTCATGGGAAAGGGGAATGGGACTCAAAGGCATGGCCGAGAGGGTAGCTCTTCTGGGAGGCCGTTTTGAAATCCGTTCCAAACCAGGGCAGGGATGCAGAATCTGTGTGCGCATTCCCATGGAAACAAGCCTGGCCTTGGAAGGGCCGGAGATGAGCAAGGCGGATCCGCAGACCTGGGATGTCATGGATCTGTGACCCTCCCAGGTCCGGGCGTTTTCCTTAAGGGAGCGGGGAAGGACGCAGGAGAGGCAGAGGGGCTGCCCGGATGTCATCCGGTCTTGTGGGCTGCCAGCGAAGGCCTCCTTGAAAATCATAGCAGCGATAGATAAAAAGATCCCGGACCCTGCGGCCGTTACGGGTTACGGTAAAAACTTCCGGCTCATCGACCCGGCCGAAGACCTCAAGCAACCTTTCCCTGAAATCGGGCACACGAATAACCCCAATGGCATTTTTTCCCAGAAGTTCTTCGTCTTCCCACCAGTAATCATAGACATTGGGTCGCGTCCAGCGATTGATGGATACGGTTTTCGGCTGGCCGGGAATGTAAAAGGCCAGTTCACTGGCAATCTGATAGCGGATGCCGAAAAAGAAGGTTTCTGAGGCTTGGGGCATGGTCTGGGCCATTTCCAGAACCTGTTCGCCCAGCAGATCCCAGTCCCGTGTCTCGTAGGCGGCGCGGTCTTTATCCGGAGGAATGGGGAGGATGGGAGAAAGAACGTGGATGAGAAGAAGGGCTGTGAGTACAAGGCCGGATCCGATGGCCCAGGGCCATAATTTGCGGCCCCTTCTGTAAAAGGGGGTTTGGGGCGCAGGGGTTTTGGGACCAAAAAAGGCTGCGGCCAATACGGCTGCGGCCAGATAGCCCGCCGCAGGCCAGTTGCCGTAGATGCGGGCTTTAAGGCTGAGCAGGGCGAAAAAGAGAATCATGGGTAAAGAAGTGGCCATGAGGTAATGGCGTATCCATTTTTCGCCGGGTGCATCCTTGCGGAAAGCCCCAACCCAGGCAAACAGCACCAGGATGAAGATGATCGGGGTGATGAGCCCCATTTCCGAGCCCAGGTATTCAAAAAAATATTTAAGCGTAAAGGGCGTTTTTTCGTCCGCACCGCCCAGATGGGCCACATGCCGCAGGGAATTCCAGTTGTTGGAAGCGTTCCAGAGAATAACCGGTAAAAACATGAGACTGCCGAGGAGAACGGCGGCCCAGGGCCTGATACCTGCGAGGCGTTTTCTGTGTTCCCTTGAAAAAAGGCCATAGCCAAAGGCAAAAAGACCGAAAAGCACCATGGTGAACTTGGATAAAAGACCAAAGCCAAACCAGAAGCCCCCGGCAAGCCACTGGGACCAGCTGTTTTCCTCATAGGCTCTGGCCACATGATAGGTGGCCCCGGCCCAACCAGCCGCCTGGATACCATCTGCTGTGGAGAGAATTCCGCCCACCTGAAAGAGGAGTACGGACTGGGTGAGCAGGGCGGTGGCCAGGGCTGCGTCCTCTCCGTACCACCTGCGGGCCGTAAGGGTCATGTAAAGCCCGGCAATGCCCATTCCCAGAATGGAGGGCATGCGCACGGCCTGTTCCGTATGCCCCATGATCTCGCAGAAAAAACGGATAAGCCAGCCGATCATGGGGGCCTGGTCGTGGTAACCCCAGTCAAGGTGTCTGCCCCACTGCCAGTAGTTGGTTTCATCAGGAACCAGCATAAAAGCCCCTGCGTGGAAAAAACGCAGGAGCGTGAAGGCTGCCAGAATCAGAAGGGCCAGGGTAAAAGGACGCAGGCGTGTAAGGGGCATGGGCGTGCTTTCATTGGGAATGCGGAGTTTTTTTGAGGCATGGGACGCCGGGGAAAATAAAAAGCCGGAGGACTCGCAAAGGGCGCATCCTCCGGCCTGTGGGGGCTTACATTTCCGACCCGTTGATGGCATCCCGGAGCTTGCCGGAGCATTTAAAGGTCACCACCCGGCGGGGGCGGAGGATGAGGTCATCCCCTGTGGCGGGGTTGCGGCCTCGGCGGGCGTTTTTATCTTTAACGCAGAATTTGCCGAAACCGGAAATCAGGACATCTTCTCCTTCCGCCAACTGGTCTTTCATGATCATCAGCAGGGTCTCAACAATGTCCACGGATTTTTTTTTGTTGAAACCGATAAGGCTGATTTTCTCCACAATGTCGTTTTTGGTCAGCGCCATTCCTACTCCTGAGATTCTTTTACGTGTTTTTCCCCGCAGGTGTCTGTATCAGAGGGGATAGTTTTGCTGGTGATAAAGACGGTCAAAATAATATCCGTAATATTCCTCGTCCGGGTCGGTTGCGGATTCAGAAGCCGGGTTCCGACCAGCAAGCCAGAGTGTTTTGGCATAAAGGTAGAGTTCCCGGGTGAGAAGACTGGGATCGTTTACCACTTCACGGTTTTCCGCGACAAAACTGCCAGCGCCTTCCACCGCAGCCCTGAGACAGCGGATGCATTCGCTATCATCGCATCCCTGTTCACGGGAAGCGCGCAAAAGGGTATCAATGATTTTTTTGGTGACCCCTTCAACACCATCAATGCAGTTCATGGAGGTTCCATCCGAATACGGGAAAGGGTTCTGGCAGAAAGTCTCTGCATGAAAAAATTTACATATACGGCACTTAGGTGCAAGTCAAGCGGGTATCCCAAATCCGGGGGAGAAGAACCCCCAGCCTGGCCCGGATGTCCTGGCTCAGGGTACTTTATGGTTTCCATAAGAGAGTTTCAGCGAATATTTTTTTGGGGTTGTTCTCCCGGAGGATTCGTTTATGATGGGCCCGCTTTGCCGGGGCCTTCTCGTCTCCGCAGTTTTTTTTGGGGAGAAAGCCCTGGCCTGAGAGCCGGGTGCAGCGAACCATAAAATAAGGGATTTTTCGACAAGCGAAAAATCCCTCTGAATTCCGATGGAGCCGACGAGCAGAGTCGAACTGCTGACTTGCTGATTACGAATCAGCTACTCTACCTACTGAGTTACGCCGGCAACAAACGTGCAAATTCATACAGGGACTATGACGCAAAATCAAGAGAAAAAAACGCTTTCAGACCTTTTGGATCTTCTCGGGACCCAGGAGAAGGCGATGAATTGTGCGGGGGTTCCCGATGCGGCCCGTGCCTTTGTCACTGCGACCCTGGCGGCAAAGGAAAAGGGGCCTTTGCTCTTCATCACACCGGATCAGAAGACAGCAGAAGACATGCTGGAAAAACTGCATTTTTTCCAGGGAGATGCGGAACATAAGGCCGAGGTTTTTCCATCGTATCATGTGATGCCTTATCAATCCATGGCCTGCCATGTGGAAACCGTTGCCCGCCGCATCCGTCTGCTCCACAGATGTCTGTGCCATGAGCCCCCCCCCATTCTCATTGCATCGGCGGAAACCCTTGTGCAGCGTGTCCTGCCAAGGTCCGTGCTGGAAGCCTTTTCCAGGGTTCTCAGTGTGGGGGAGGAGGTAGAACGGGATGTTTTGGTATCCCGCATGCTGGCTGCGGGATACCAGCGCAGCACGCTGGTGGAGGAACCCGGAGATTTCGCCTTGAGGGGCGGAATTCTGGACCTGTATTCCCCGGCCCATGCGGATCCTGTGCGTATTGAGTTTTTCGGGGACCAGGTGGAATCCATACGCTTTTTTTCCGCAGTGACCCAGCGCAAGGCCCGGGACACGGAAACGGCGGTGATCCTGCCTGCAAAGGAGATGGTTCTTGAGCCTTCTTCTGTGGATGCGCTTCTGGGCCGGGTGCGTCAGGTGGCCGCAGAAGCGGGGTTTGGCCTTGCCAAGGTGAGGGAAGTGGTGGAGCGCATACGGGAGTCTGGCATTCATCCGGCCATTGAAGGCCAGCTTTCCCTTGTGTATCCGGAGCCTGAACTTCTGCTGGATTATCTGCCCAGGACAAGCCTTGTGGTGGTGGATGATGGGGTTGCGTGTGCAAGCCGCGTGGCGCGTCAGGCGGAGCGGGTGGCTTTGTGCCGGAAGGAAGCTCTGGAGGCGGAGCGGCCCGTAGTACCTCAGGCGGATCTTTACTGCGCCTGGGATGAGGTCATGGGCCGCATTGCCCAGGGCCGTTTTCTTGCTTTCCGGGATTTTGTCCACCTGGATGCGCAGGAGCCGGTGGTGCATCTGGGCATTGGGGAAAACATGGCCATCCGTGGCGAGCTGGGCGGACGCCAGGGAGGGATGCAGCCCCTTTTGCCCCTGGCCCACTGGTTGCAGGCCAGAGTCCGGGAAGGATGCCGGGTGGCCATCGTCTGTGCCACGGATTCTCAGGTTCGGCGGGTTGGAGATCTTCTTGGCGGATATGAGGTTCGTGTACGGGTGGCCGAGTCCTTTGGCGAAGTACTGAGGGCGCAGAGACCTGGAATTTTTGTCTGTGAAGGACGGTTGCGTGCAGGATTTGTCTGGCAGGCCCAGGGACTCGCCCTTATCAGTGAGGAGGAAATCTTCGGGGCCAAGAGACGGCGCTCCAAGGCCCTGAAAACAATGGCCAGGGACCGGTTTTTAAATCTGGGTGAGTTGCAGGAAGGCGATATTGTCGTGCATGCGGATCACGGCCTTGGACGTTTCGAAGGTCTTGAAAAACTCCGAATGAACGGCGTACTCAGTGACTTCATCCGTCTCACCTACCGGGATGGCGATCGTCTGTACCTGCCCGTGGACCGCATGGGGATTCTCCACAAGTATGTGGGTGTGGATGGCATTGAGCCCGTTCTGGACAAGATGGGCGGAAAGGGCTGGGACAAGGCCAGGGAAAAGGCCAGGGCTTCGGTGGAGAAGATGGCAGGGGAGCTTTTGAGTCTTTATGCGGCGCGCAAGGTACATGTGCGGGAGTCTTTTTCTCCTGTGGATGCGCGGTTCCAGGATTTTGAAGCCGCCTTTCGCTATGAGGAGACGCCGGATCAGCTGCGGGTTATCGGGGAGGTTTTGGAGGACATGGGCAACCCTTCTCCCATGGATCGTCTTGTCTGTGGGGATGTGGGCTACGGAAAAACGGAGGTGGCTCTGCGTGCGGCCTTCCGAGCGGTAATGGACGGGCGTCAGGTGGCGGTGCTGGTGCCCACCACCATTCTTGCAGAGCAGCATTACAGGACGTTTTCCCAGCGGTTTGACCGCTATCCCGTACGCCTGGCGGCTCTGGATCGCTTCCGAAGCGGCGGGGAGCAGAAAAAGATCCTCGCTGAAATGGCCGACGGCCGCCTGGATATTGTCATTGGCACCCACAGACTGCTGCAAAAGGACGTGCACTTTAAAAATCTTGGGTTGGTGATCATTGATGAGGAACAACGCTTTGGCGTGCGCCACAAGGAAATCCTCAAAAAAATGCGCGAAACCGTGGATGTGCTGGCCCTTACCGCAACCCCCATTCCAAGAACTCTGCACATGTCCCTCATGGGCATGCGGGACATCAGTGTCATCGCCACGCCACCGGAAGAACGTCAGGCCATTATTTCCTACATTTCCGGGTATGACGAAAGCGTGATCCGAGAATCCGTAACCCGGGAGCTGGAGCGGGGCGGGCAGGTTTTTTTTGTTCATAACAACATCCACTCCATTGAAGCCCAGGCGGCAAGGCTCCGGGAGCTGCTTGTGGATGTACGGATCGGCGTGGCCCATGGGCGGATGAAGGAAGAAGACCTTGAAAACCAGATGCTGGCTTTTATCCGAAAGGAAACGGACCTTCTCGTCTGCACCACCATCATTGAGTCCGGCCTTGACATTCCTTCGGCCAACACCATGATCGTGAATCGGGCGGACCGTTTTGGGCTTTCCCAGCTGTATCAGCTGAGAGGCCGCATCGGAAGAGGGGATGTGCAGGCCTATGCCTATCTCTTTGTGCCGGATGAAAATCAGCTGTCAAGGGATGCCATGCGGCGTCTGAAGGTATTGATGGAGCATTCGGATTTGGGCTCTGGTTTCCAGATTGCCATGAGCGACCTTCAGATCCGGGGGGGCGGAGCGGCTCTTGGGGCCAACCAGTCCGGTCACATTGCTGCCGTGGGCTATGATATGTTTCTCCAGCTGATGGAAAACGCCGTTTCTGAGCTGAAGGGAGAGCCGGTCCTGGATCCCCTGGAGCCGGAGATCACCCTTTCCATGGATGCTTATATCCCGGAGGCCTATGTGCCGGATATTGATCAGCGCATTGCCATTTACCGCAAGCTTTCCCGTATGATATCCATAGGCGAGATCAAGGTCTTCCGGGAGGAGCTTACGGATCGTTACGGTGCGTTGCCTTCGGAAGCGGCTAATATTCTTCTCAAGATCATGCTGAAGGTGCTTTGCGTGAAGGCCGGGGTGCGCAGATTGGATCTGAATGAGCGTCAGCTTCTGCTGACCTTTTCCGAGGTACACCAGAAGCGCCCCCTTGCCCTGGGTGAGGTGATGGAGGTTTTTCCCCAGGAAATGGTCTTTCTTTCCGATGGCAGTCTCAAGGTTCATCTGATCAAGGATCGCAGGCAACCCCCCATGGTCCAGGCCAGAAACATCTTGAAAGAAATAGTGACCCGTGTTAACGGCTGAGGGGTTGAAAATCTGCGTTTTCCGTCCCCTGGCCCTTCCACCTCCCCACTGAGAGGACGATGAAGCCCTTTTCCGGATCAATCTCCCTTCTTTTTTTTTCATCCAGCCTTCTGTTTATGCTCCTTTTACCGGGCTGCCGGGCATCGGACAGGGCGGATGGCGGGTGGATTCTGGCCGCAGGCGAGTTTCAGGTGAGCCTGAAAGAATATCGGGATACCTATGAAATCGCAAAGATGGCCTATGTACACAATATTCTCCAGGATGCGGGCGTACGCAGGGCCCTGCACCGCCGTGTGATCCATGACCTGGGAGAAGCGCTTTTTCTCCAGGCCGCAGCCTGGGAAACGGGTATCGAAATTTCAAAGACAGTTCTGGACGAGGCGGTGGCTGAAATCCGGGGTTTTTATCCGGAGGAGGTTTTCAGGCAGATGCTTGCGGAAAGCGCTATTTCCGAAAGGGCCTGGGAAAGTGCTTTGCGCCGCAGACTTCTGATGGAGAGGATTGCGGAAAAAATTGTTGACCGTGAACTTGAAATCACGCCGGAAGCCCTGCGTGTCTGTTTTCTGGAATACTGCGAAAGTCTGGGAAAAAAGCCTGAAGAAGTCCCCCTGACCGAAGCGTTGGCGGAAATACTGGTTGCCCGTTTCCGTAACCAGGAATCGGAAGAGGTTTACGGAAGATGGCTGCAGGGTATGCGAGAAAGGATGTCTGTCCGGATTAACTATGCGCTTCTTCATGAGGTGTTTCCGGAGACCCGGCCCCTGATGGCTGAATCGGGTGAAAGAGGCGGTGGGGAGATGCAGCCCCGTGACCCCGTCCTTGGCGAGGATATGCACGAGGAAGCAGGTTTAATACAATGACCAAGTTTTTCATGGGTGTTTTTGGAATTCTGTCGGCTGTTTTTGTTCTTTTTTCATCGGCTCCGGCCCAGGTGATCGTGGATCGGATTCTTGTGCAGGTGGATGATCGGATCATCACGAAGGTGGCCTTTGAAGAGGCTTTTGCTCCGATCCGGGCGCACATTGAGGGAGCGGATTATGGCGTTTCCGAAAAGGAAAGCCTTCTGGCGCGTTACCGGGAAGAACTGCTGGGCCAGATGATTGATCAGGCCATTACGGACATTGCGGTGGAAGAAGCGGGTATTCTCATTTCCGACCAGGAAGTGGATCAGACCATGGCCCAGTTCCGTCAGTCCCACGGACTTTCCGAGGAAGAATTTGAAAAAGCCCTCATGGCCGAAGGTCTGACCCTGGAGCTTTACCGTAAGCAGACCCGGGAGCAGATGCTGCGGGCAAGGCTTGTGAACTATAAGGTCCGGTCGAGAATCGTCATTACCCGTGAAGATGTGGAAAATTTTTATAAGAACAATCCCGAACGCTTTGGTGCAGGTAAGCGCTACCATTTGGCCCATATCCTTTTACCCTTTTCCAGGGAGATGACGGCGGAAGGTGAGGGCAACCTGAAGAAAAAGGCGGAAGAGATTCTGGAAAAGCTGCAGGCGGGTGCGGATTTCGGGGAGATGGCGCAAAAGGAGAGCGCTTCCACCATCGCAGGTCCGGGGGGGGAGCTGGGCTGGTTTGATCCGGCTGCGCTGTCCCCTGTCATTCGGGAGGCGGTTGGAAACCTTCCCATGGGGGGAGTCTCCAAACCCGTCCGGACGCCCCAGGGATTTCAGCTTTTCCGGGTGTTGGCAGTGGATGCCCAGCCTGCGCAGCCCCTGGAGGAAGTGGCGGATGCCATAGCCGATGAGCTTTATGAAGAAGAAGTAAACCGGAGATTCCGGCAGTGGATTACGGAGCTTCGGGAAAAGGTCCATGTCCGTATTCTGGATTGATGATCCTCTGTGCAAGGGTGACGGGCCGTGGAAGAAAAGTCCTTGGGGATGGAAGAAAGTTTTGGCGCCTATCTTCAGAATGGGCGCATGATGGCAGGGCTTCTCATAGCGGATGTGGCGAAAAAACTCTATGTGAGCAAGGAGACCCTGCGGTATCTGGAAGCAGAAGAACATGCCCGCCTCCCTCAGCCGGTATTTGTCCGGGGTTTTGTACGGAGTTATGCCCAGGAAATGGGGTTGGATGCGGAATATGCCATGGCTTTGTATCAGAAAGCGTATAAGGCCTGGGATGCCATGCAAAAGGAGGCTTTACGCAGGCAGATGCGCAGAAGGCGTTTTTTTCAACTTCTGCGGGCAACCCTGATTTCTGTTCTGATTGCGTTGGGATTGAGCTGGACGGGGGTATGGCTTTTTCATTTTTTTTCTTCGGAAGAAGGGCCCATGGAGGTCTCTTTGCCCGCAGCTTCCAGTACGCCTGTTCCCCAGAAATCCGTTCATACGGGTTATCGCCTGGAAGTCCGGGCTGTGGAGTCCACCTGGGTGAAAATTATCATTGATGAGGAACTTCCAAGGTCTTTTTCCATGAACCCTGGAGATGTCCTTGAATTTGATGCGGAAAAAGCCTATAATATCCTGATTGGTAGCGCGACAGGGGTACGCCTGCGCCTGAACGGCAAGGCGCTCCCCTTTTCTGGTGCGAGTGGGCAGGCGGTGAATCTGCTCCTTCCTTGAAATTCACCGCCTTTCCTTGACCCTGTTTTTCGGACCCGCCGATATCCCGGCTGCATCCTACCCCAAGGGCAGTTGCGGCATCGACCGGGTTTTTTTGCGTTCAAGAGACCGGGGGCATTATGTTTCATGATCGGCACACCATCCTTGTGGAAAGCATCAAGCGACTCTTACGCCGCAATGCGGTTCCGCATTTAAAGAAGATTGTCCGGAAAACCCATGCCGCGGATCTGGCCTATGCTTTCCGCTATATAGGACTTGCGGACCAGAAGCGTCTTTTTTCCATGATGACGGATGTGGAACAGCAGGGGCTTTTGCTTTCAGAGCTGGAGCAGGCTATTTTTCTGGAGTTTATCCGGGAAATGCCCGTGGACGACATTGTCCGCATTCTGGATGAGATGCCCAACGATGACGTGGCTGACCTTATAGGTCTCATGCCGCCGGAAACCGCTGCCGCTGTTCTTGAAAAGATGGAAAAGGAAGGCTCCGAAGAGGTGGAAGGCCTTCTGCGTTACAGCGATGATACCGCAGGCGGTATCATGACTCCGGATTTTGTGGCGCTTTCCCAGGATGTGACGGCAAAGGAGGCCATCGCCTCCCTGCAGACCGAACACCGAGACGTGGAAATGCCCTTTTACCTCTACGTGGTGGATGATTTAAAACGCCTTGTGGGGGTGATTTCCCTCCGCCAGCTGGTGGTGGTGAAGCCGGATACAAGGCTTAGGGAAATCATGAATCCGGATCTTGTGTCCGTGCAGACCTCCATGGACCAGGAGGAAGTGGCCAAGATTGTAGCCCGGTATGACATTCTCGCCGTTCCCGTTGTGGATGAGACGGGGGTTCTGGTGGGCATTGTCACCGTGGACGACGTTATCGACATTTTCCGCATGGAAGCCACGGAAGACATCCTCAAGATGGCGGGTGTGGGCGACATGTTCGTGGAAACCCAGACCATTCTGGGGGGTATCCGGATCCGTCTTCCCTGGCTTTTTGCCTCCTGCCTCGGTGGGATTCTGGCATTCTATGTCATTTCAGGATTTGAGGAAATATTGATTCAGTATGCCTATCTTGCCGCCTTTATGCCCGTCATTGCGGGCATGGGAGGGAACGTGGGCACCCAGTCTTCCACCATCGTGGTGCGCGGTCTTGCCACGGGCCGTCTTTCTCTTGGAGATTTCTGGCGGGTCATCGGCAAGGAGCTTCTTGTGGGGCTGGTTCTGGGGATGGTGTATGGTGCCATCATCGGCCTTGTGGCGGAGTTGCAGTACAGCATTCTCATGCTTACCATCGCCGTTTCCCTGGCCATGGTTTCTTCCATGAGTATTGCCGCCTTCATGGGCTCCCTTGTGCCCCTCACCCTGGCAAAACTGAAAATTGACCCCGCTGTGGCCACGGGGCCTTTTGTCACCACCAGTACGGACGTAATCACGGCCTATCTGTACTTTACCATAGCCACCAAGCTTCTGGGCATGTGAGGCACCGGGGAAAGGCTCCCATGGACATGGCTGACGATCCTGCCATTGTGATGCGCCGCGTGGAGTACGGCGACTATGACCTGATCCTGACCCTTTTTTCACGATCAAGGGGCAGAATCAGCGCCATTGCCAAAAATGCGAGAAAAAGCCGCAGGCGTTTTTCCGGACGCCTGGAGCTTTTTTCCATCCTGCATCCGGAGTTGAGCCTTCCCAAATCCGGGGCCTTGCCCGTTCTTCAGGAAGTCCGCCTTCTGGAACCCCTTGAAAATCTGCGGACGGACTTCATCCGCATGGGATATGCGGCCTACTGGTCGGAAATTTTATGCCTCTGGCTGGAGGAAGCCGCACCCCAACCAAAACTTTATGGCCTTTTTCAGGAGATGCTCCGGGGGCTGCATGGCGGGGTTGATTCTCCGGATGTGCTGAGTCTCATCTGTCAGCTGGGTTTTCTGACCCTTGCAGGGCTTTCTCCGGGTCTTGATACCTGTGGGGGGTGCGGTGCGGCTCTGGGGGAGACCCGGGCCGGTCGCATCCGTTTTGATTATGGGCGGGGGCGGATTCTCTGCGGCACCTGCGCTCCCATTTCCAGGGTGCATCCCATGGCACCGGGAACGGTCAAGACCCTTTCCTGGCTTCAGGGAAAGGATACGGTTTCTGCCCGGCGCATGCAGTTTTCAAGGGAGGCACGTCAGGAGGGGCTTGCCTTTCTTGAGTCCTTTGTGGCCTTTCATCTGGGGCGGGATTTTCGTTCCCTGAAATACCTGCGCAGTGTGCGGCGGGATGTCTGGCCCGGTTTTGCCGTGGAGGAAGGGCTGGGGGAATGCCGCCTGCTTCGCCATGGTGTCTGAATTATCCATACCCGAACCGAAACTCATCTTTACAGAAAGGGAAAGATCCGTGGACGGTCTGAGACCGGAAAAGGAAGTGGCGGCTTCCGCACCCTGCAGGGTGGATCTGGGGGGAACCCTGGACCTGCCTCTTTTTTATTATGGCCTTGGGCCGGAAAAGGCCTGCACCTTCAATATGGCCCTGAATCTGCGTACCCAAGTGCGGCTGCGACCCTTTGCCAGGGGGCGGGTGCGTGTGGTATCCAGGGGTTTTCCCGCAGCGGAGTTTGATTGCGGCCAGGCACCCTACACCCACCCCCTCGGGCTTGTATTTGCCATTCTGGATGCCTTCCATGCGCGGGATCTTTGTGTGGAGATCGTGTCTGAATCTCCTCCGCGAAGCGCTCTTGGCGGATCTTCGGTTATGGCTGTGGCCCTTGTGGCCCTGCTCATGCGTCTTCGATGCCCGGACCTTGTCAAAGCTGCGGATGTGGCGCTGTGCGCAAGGGATCTGGAGTCGAGTGTGGCCGGTGTGCCCTGCGGCATGCAGGATCATCTGGCGGCGGCCTTCGGCGGTATCCATCTCTGGGAGTGGGATGGCGGGAATCCCCGGTCCCTGTGGCGGAAGAAAACCCTGGTGCAGCCGAAAGGCTATCCTGGGATGGCCTCCCGCATGCTGGTGGCCTATGGAGGAGAACCCCACGATTCTCTGGATGTGAACGGACGGTGGGTGCGGGGATTTGCCGAAGGAAAGACCCGGGCGGCCTGGGAGGACATTGCCCTCCTGACCCGGCATTTTGCCGGGGCTTTAGAGACGGGAGATCTGGAAACAGCCGTGCGCTGTATGGAAGAAGAGCTTGAAATCCGTCTGCGGCTCACGCCGGATGTTCTGGATCGGGCGGGCCTATGTCTTGCCGCTGCGGCCCGGGAGCTGGGCTGCGGGGTGCGGTTTGCCGGCGCGGGCGGTGGCGGCTGCCTCTGGGCGCTGGGAACTGAGGAGGCGGTGAGAGCCCTGCGCACAAAATGGCAAGGCCTCATGCAGGATCTGCCCGGTGCCTGTATACTGGACGCCGCACCTGAAAAGGATGGCATTCTGTTTGAAAATATGGCGTCATGATTTCAGGGGATGACCTTGAACAATCACCGGAAGAAGGCTGAACAGTTACGTTTTTTTGAACCTCTCAGCAGATAAGGATAACGGACATGCGGTTTCAGGATATCATTTTCACCCTGCAGAAATTCTGGGCGGACAGGGGATGCGTGCAGGCCCAGCCCTATGATCTGGAGGTGGGGGCAGGCACCTTCCATCCCACAACCCTCCTGAAAGCCCTGGGTCCGGAACCCTGGAGCGTGGCCTATGCCCAGCCCTGCCGCAGACCCACGGACGGTCGCTACGGGGAAAATCCCAACCGGATGCAGCACTACTACCAGTTTCAGGTCATCATCAAGCCCTCGCCTCCCAATGTGCAGGAGATGTACCTCGACAGCCTGAAGGCCATTGGTGTGGATCCTCTGGCCCACGACATCCGTTTTGTGGAGGACGACTGGGAATCCCCCACCCTGGGCGCTTCGGGGCTGGGCTGGGAAGTCTGGCTGGATGGCATGGAAATTACCCAGTTCACCTATTTTCAGATGACAGGCTCCATTGAGGTAAAGCCCGTGAGCGTGGAGCTGACCTATGGTCTGGAGCGCATTGCCATGTACCTTCAGGGGGTGAACAGTGTCTATGACCTTATGTGGAACGACACCGTGACCTATGGGGATATTTTCCATCAGCAGGAAGTGGAGCAGAGCCGCTACAATTTTGAGGAGGCCAATGTGCCCCTTCTCTTTGATCTGTTTGCAAAATTCGAGTCTGAGGCCAAACGGCTCATTGAAAAGAACCTGGTGCTGCCCGCCTATGAGTTCGGTCTGAAATGCTCCCACACCTTCAATCTCCTGGACGCACGGGGGGCCATCAGCGTGACGGAGCGTACGGGGTATATCGCCCGCATCCGGAACATCGCACGGGCCTGCTCCGAGGCCTATCTGGCCCAGCGGGAGGCCATGGGCTTTCCCCTCCTCAAAAAATAACCCTTTTCCAGGAAAAGCCTGCATCCATGAAGGACAGAGAATGATGAAAACCCTGCTTTTTGAAATCGGAACCGAAGAGATTCCCGCAGGCTATCTGGATCCTGCGGTGGCGGCCCTGGCCGCCTTTCTGGAAAAGGAGCTGACGGCTGCCCGTGTGGATTTTGGCGCTGTGGAAACCTTTGTCACCCCCCGTCGCCTTGCGCTGCGCATTGGCAATGTGGCCCTGATGCAGCGTCCGGAAACCACGGAAATGATGGGGCCTCCGGAAAAGGCCGCCTTCGGGCCGGACGGAACCCCCGGTGTGCCTGCGGTGAAGTTTGCGGAAAAGGCGGGGATTTCTCTGGAAAAGATCGAAATCCGGGACACGCCCAAAGGCCGCTACCTTTTTGCCCGCGTGGAGGAAAAGGTAAGACCTGTGGCGGAGCTTCTTACGGAGCTTCTGCCCGCTGCCGTACGGGTCCTTCCCTTTCCCAAGACCATGCGCTGGGCCCATACGGACCTGGCCTTTGCCCGGCCCATTGTGGGTTTTGTGGCCCTTTTCGGAGAAGAGGTGATTCCCTTTGAGCTGGAGGGCATCCCTTCAGGTCGCAGCACCACAGGACACCGTTTTCACCATACGGCCCCCCTTACCATCGATCTTCCGGAAAACTACGAGAACATCCTTAAAAAGGGGGGTGTCATCGTGAACGTGGCGGAGCGTAAGGCTGCCGTGGCCGCAAGCGTGGAAGCCGTGGCTGCGGCCGCAGGCGCGAAGGTGATTGCCGATGAGGGGCTCCTTGACATCAACACCCACCTTGTGGAGGCGGCCTATCCTGTGATGGGAAGTTTTGATGCCGCTTTTCTGGAGGTGCCGAGGGAGGTGCTCATCACCTCCATGCGGGAGCATCAGAAATATTTTGCCGTGGAGGATCCCGAGGGGAAACTGCTTCCCAACTTCATTGCCGTGAACAACACCTGCCCCAAAGACATGAACCTTGTGAAAGAGGGGCATCAGCGGGTGCTGCGGGCCAGGCTTTCCGATGCCCGATTCTTCTGGGATACGGATAAAAAGGCCAGTTTTGATCAGTGGAACGGGAAGCTGGAGCAGGTTCTGTTTCAGGCAAAGCTTGGCACCATTGCCGAAAAGGTGGCAAGAATCCGGGCGCTCTCGGCGCGCATTGCCGGGGTGCTGAAGCTGGATGCGGCACTTGTGGCGGACATCGACCGTGCGGCAGGCCTCTGCAAGGCCGACCTTGCCTCCCAGATGGTTTATGAGTTCCCGGAGGTACAGGGGGTGATGGGCCGGGCCTATGCCCTGCTCTGGGGGGAAAGTGAGCGGGTGGCCTTTGCCATGGAAGATCACTACAAACCCCTTGGCAGCGGAGGCAGCCTGCCGAGGGATCTCTGCGGGGTGGTGCTGGCCATGGCGGACAAGCTCGATACCCTCTGCGGCTGTTTTGCCGTGGGGCTGAGGCCCACGGGAGCGGCAGATCCCTTTGCCCTGCGCCGGGCCACTTTAGGTATCCTTCAGATGCTGCTTGGGCGGGATCTTTCCCTTTCCCTTGGGGATCTTGTGGGCTTTGGTCTTGAAATTCTCGGAGACAGGAAGACCGAGGATACGGAAGAAACCCGCCGTGCGGTTCTGGAGTTCATGCGGACCCGCCTTTCCAACCTGCTTGCGGAGCAGGGACTTTCCAGGGAAAGCCTTGCCGCTGTTTTTGCTGTGGAGGGGGATTGCGTCCCTGAAATCCGCAGACGGGCCGAGGCCCTTGATCGCATGAAACACCATGCGGACTTCATGGCCCTGGCAGGGGCTTTCAAGCGTGCGGCCAATCTTTTGAAAAAAGCAGGGGAGGTGAAGCCCGAAGTAAGCCCCGCCCTTCTTGCGGAAGTTTCCGAGAAAAATCTCCATGAAGCCCTGATGCGCTGTACAAAGACCGTGGAAGAGCAGATGGCCTCAGGGGATCTGGATGCGGCCCTTGCCACCATCGCCACCCTTCGGACGCCGGTGGATGCCTTTTTTGATGGCGTTATGGTCATGGCCGAGGAGGAGACCTTAAGGGCCAACCGCCTGGGGCTTCTTGCCATTCTTGCGGCCCTTTTTGGCCGCATTGCGGATTTTTCCCGCATGGGCTGAAACGGATCTTTTTTTCCGGGAGTCTGGCATGGGGCCGGGCTCCCGGAAGTCTTTTTTTGACCCCTTGAAGATTTCCCCCTTCGCAACGGGCGCAGGGCAGATTGTGGAAAAGAGAAAAGGAGGATGCAATGGCAGGTTTTGATCCGGAAAAGGACAAGGTACTGAAATCCTGGCAATCCGAGGAAACGGGGCTGGTGGTGGCCATCCACAGCTATGCGGGCGGCGAGGCCAAGCTTCAGATCGGCCCCAGAATGCTCAAAAAACGGGACGGCTCGGATCGTGCGCCCGCAAAGGCCGGTCGCCTGACCCTGGAGGACGTGCAGTTTCTCTACGACATCATTGATGACATTAAAGATGGTCTCGAAGAATTCAACAACCCCATGGGCTAAGGGGATTTGGGATCATCCGTTGGAAAAAGGGGCGGTCATGGAAAGCCTGAAGCAGAAGGAAGAAATGAAGGCGGCCGCCGCACGGGCCGCTCAATTGAGGAAAACCCTGGCCCATCACAGCCACCGTTACCATGTGCTGGATGATCCGGAAATCTCTGATGCAGAGTATGATGCCCTGTTCCGGGAGCTTCAGGAACTGGAGATCCTGTTTCCGGATGTAAGAACCCCCGATTCCCCCACCTTGAGGGTGGGGGCAGCCCCCCTTTCCGCCTTTCCCCAGATTGCCCATTCAAAGCCCATGCTCAGTCTGGACAACGCCTTTGAGGAGAAGGAGTTTTTTGCCTTTGTCCAGCGGATCGTGAAAGGCGGTATCCCTTCCCCCCTTTTTTCCGTGGAACCCAAGATGGATGGCATTGCCGTTTCCCTGCGCTATGAAGGGGGCATCCTCGTGCAGGCGGCCACACGGGGAGACGGCATGGTGGGAGAAGGCATTACGGAAAATGTGCGCACCATCGTAAACCTTCCCCTGAGGCTTCAAGGAGAAGGCGTTCCGGAAGTTTTGGAAGTCCGGGGGGAGGTGGTCATGGATCGGGAGGGGTTTCTCCGCCTGAACCGCAAGCGGGAGGAAGCCTCTGAAAGTGCCTTTGCCAATCCGAGGAATGCGGCCGCAGGCTCTTTGCGTCAGCTGGACTCCCGCGTCACCGCTTCCCGGCCCCTGCGTTTTTTTGCCCATGGTCTGGGGGAGGTGCGGGGTCTTTTCCTTTCTTCCATGGAAGAACTGTTCAGCTTTTTGCGTCATGCGGGTTTTGCCGTGAGCGATCTTGTGAGAAGCGCTGTTCCGGCCAGAGAGGTTCCCGCACTTTACGCCGCCATGCTCGGGGGGAGGGAGGATCTTCCCTATGAGGTGGATGGGGTGGTGATCAAGGTGGAGTCCTTTGCCATGCAGGAGGCCCTGGGCATGACCTCCCGGACACCCCGCTGGGCTCTCGCCTGGAAATTTCCCGCCATGGAAGCCCGCACCCGTCTTGAGACCATAGAGGTGCAGGTGGGCCGGACCGGGGTGCTCACCCCCGTGGCCATCCTCACTCCTGTGGAGGTGGGCGGGGTCACCGTAAGCCGGGCCACCCTGCACAACATGGATGAGATCACAAGAAAGGACATCCGCATCGGCGATCAGGTTTTTGTCCAGCGGGCCGGAGATGTGATCCCCAAGGTGGTGAAGGCCCTTTTCCATCTGCGGGACGGATCGGAAAAGCTTTTCTCCATGCCGGAAACCTGTCCTGTGTGCCAGAGCAGGGTTCTGCAGGAGGAAGGGGAGGTGGCCCTGCGCTGTGTGTCTGCCAGCTGTCCGGCCCAGCTTAAAGAACGCATCCGTCATTTTGCCTCCAAGGCGGCTCTCGACATTGAAGGTCTTGGCGAAAAATTGGTGAACCAGCTGGTGGACCGGGGCCTTGTGACGGGGTATGCGGATCTTTTTCGTCTTGATGTGGCGGCTTTTTCCGCCATGGAGCGCATGGGCGAAAAATCCGCAAACAATCTTGTGAAAGCCATTGAAGAAAAAAAGGTTCTGCCCTTTTCCCGTCTTTTATATGCCTTAGGCATCCGCCATGTGGGCGCGCATACGGCCAGACTCCTTGCTAAAAACTTTGAAGACTTCGCGGCTCTCATGGATGCCGATGAAAGGGCGCTTTCCGCCATTGAGGGCATTGGTCCTGTGGTGGCCGCATCCATTCAGCATCATTTTTCACGGCCGGAAAACCGGGAAGCCCTGGAAGGGCTTTTTGCCCAGGGCCTCTGTGTCACACCGGAAAAAATTTCTGATCTGGAAAAGGGCGGTCTTCAGGGAAAAATCTTTGTGCTTACCGGCACCCTTCCCAGTCTTTCCCGCAAGGAAGCCCAGGAGCGCATTGAGGCCGCAGGCGGCAGGGTGACGGGAAGTGTAAGCGCAAAAACCCATTTTGTGGTGGCCGGAGACAAGGCGGGGAGCAAACAGGAAAAGGCCCTTTCCCTTGGCATTCCTGTTCTGGATGAGGCGGGTCTGCTGGCGATGCTGGGGGAGGAGGGGTGATGTAGGCTTGGAAAACATGGAGGCATAGGAAAAGGCTGAAAAACGGGAAAAATTTTATTCAAAAAAATAAAAGAGTATTAACCCACTGGATCTTAGTCCTATTATGAACTGTTAGTCTTTTAAACAGGTTTTCTGAGGTAGATAATCTTGACTCTATCCGGGCCGAGGCGTTTTTTAGGGGGGAATGTATGAAATATGAATCAAAAACAGTGCGAATAAGGCTTGTAGAAGAGATAGATGCGGAATTTATTTTGAAGCTGAGAATGGATCCGAAATATAATACCTATCTTTCTCCTGTAAAACAGGATTTAGAAGCCCAGCAAAAATGGATCAGAGATTATAAGAAAGAAGAAAACGAAGGAAGACAGTTTTACTTTATCATTGAAAGGCTTGATGGCATTCCTTGTGGCACTGTACGAATTTATGATCTGAGAGAGGATTCGTTTTGTTGGGGAAGTTGGATTCTTAATGAAAATAAAACGCGATATGCAGCCTTGGAAAGTGCTTTTTTAGTTTATGATTTTGCTTTCAGATCACTAGGATATAGTCGGTCTCATTTTGATGTTATGAAAGAAAATAAGGGGGTTATTGATTTTCATAAAAAAATGGGAGCGATTCAGACAGGGGAAGATCATCAAAATTTTTATTTTGAAATTTCTAAAGAAACCGTTGATCATGCAAGAAGTATTCTGAAAGATAAGCTGTCTTAATGGGATTCTTTCGGTAAGACGGAGTCAAGAGATCTTGCAGGAGAAAGAAAGATTGTCTGATCTGTAATCAGGATGCACAGATGCGAAGTAAGGCTGAAAGGAATGATCTTGGCGGCTTACGATGTGAGAGTGGATTATCTTGCGGATCACATGGTCTGGGCGGAGGCATTGGCGGACTGGCATTTTGCTGCCTGGAAGGCCCTTTATCCGGATTGGAGCCGGGAAGAAGCATGCAGAGAATTGCGGAGCCACGGGAAAAAGCGTTTTCTGCCTACCACCTTTGTGGCCCTGGAAGGGAGTCATTGCCTGGGGTCCGTGAGTCTTTTATGTGAAGACGCCCGTGAATTTGCTCCCCTTTCCCCCTGGTTGGGTAATCTGTATGTGGCGGAAGGTGCAAGAAAGCGGGGAATCGGCAGACAGCTTGTTTTCCGTGCGGAAGAAGAAGCCCGGACCCTTGGTGTTTCCATGCTCTATCTTTTTACGGAAAACCACAGGGATTTTTATAAGGATTTGGGTTGGCGACCCCTGCGAGTCGATATTCTGGCAGGCAGGGAGGTGATGATTATGGAAAAAGTCCTGTGAAATTTTCATGAGAAATGGGTTTTGGATGGACGCGGACCAGAATATATTCGTTTTTTAATGGAAAAGGCGTGGATGTCTTCGGAAACCACGGGAAAGGAGTGTCGATGAAAGTGCGTATGGGAATGTGGATCCTTACCCTGCTGGCTGTGGCGGTTCTTGTTTCCGGAGCCTCTGCTCAGGAAGGCGAGCCGGGTTTCAGTATCAGCCGTCTGGTGGTGGCGGAAAAAATCGAAGAAAGGGAGCCAAAGGGACTTTCAGAGGTTTTCCAGATGGATATGGCCAGGGTTTTCTGCTTTTTTGAGGCAAGGGATATCCGTGAGGATACAAGGGTCAGCCTTGTCTGGATGCATGAGGGCCAAGAGATGCATGAGACGGTATTGCCCCTTGCGGCTGGAGCACGCTGGAGAACCTGGGCTGAAAAATCGATCCACGGTCTTGTGGGGCTTTGGATGGTTGAAGTGCGGGACGCAGAGGGCAGGCGCGTCGGTGCCACGGCCTTCAGGGTTGAATAAGCCGGATCCTGTGAAAAGAGGATTTTTGGTGAACCAGGACGGAGATCGTATCTTCTGATTCCTGAGGAGGGGGGCAAGCCGGTATGGCTGGGTTGTGGAAAGCATTTTTGGGAAAAAGCAGGAAATCTCAGGGGAATCATCAGAGATGTGTCCATTCGGTGCGTGGGGAACGGATCTTCATCAAAATTGTGAGATATCATGATCCAGTGTATTGACCATCTGAATATTGTGGTGACCGATCTTCAGAAATCCAAAGCTTTTTTTGAAGTTCTGGGGTTTCAGGCGGCCCTGTCTTCGGATCTGGACGGGGTTTTTCTGGAAAAGGTCACAGGCCTTGGAGGCCTTGGTGCGCGTTTTGTGGCCATGCAGCATGAAAGCGGTGCCATGCGCATTGAGCTTTTGGAGTATGCTCCTGCAAAGATTGCGAATGGGCAGATTGGCATGGCAAATGAGGTGGGCTTCAGGCATCTGGCTTTTCAGGTTGAAAATATTGAAAAAACGGTAGACGCCCTGAAAGCCCTTGGCGTTGTTTTTCTGAGCCCCGTACAGACCTGGGAGAAGACAGGGAAGAGGCTGGTTTATTTTTGGGGTCCCGATGGCATTCTCATGGAGCTCTGTCAATATCCGGACCCCACTGTCCGTTAGGGATACATCCCAGGGAATGCTGCTGGAAAAAGGGAAAGCGGGCAGTGGAGCCATAAAAGGTTACTATTTTGCAGGGAGGCATGTTTGTGTGAACAAGGCCGATCCTGTTTGTGTTTTTGAGGAAACGTTTTTTTAAGAAAGAAACCAAGTCCCCCCATTCCGGGTCAAGGGACTGTGGTGAAAGGAACATGATGAAAATTGCATTGCCAACAAAAGAAAACAATACCATTGACAGCCATTTTGGCCACTGCGCGTATTTTACCGTATTCACTTTGGATACGGGCAGACAGATTGTTTCTGAGCAAAGGGTCGCTTCTCCTGTGGGATGCGGTTGTAAATCCAATATTGCCTCCACCCTTGCAGAACTCGGGGTCAAGGTCATGCTGGCGGGGAGTATGGGGGACGGTGCTGTGCGGGTATTGGAAACGAACGGGATTCAGGTGGTGCGGGGATGCAGCGGCGATATCCGGAATGTTGCTGAAAAATGGATTTCAGGGGATCTGAAGGATTCTGGGTTGGGATGTATGATCCACGGCCATGAATGCGGTCACTGAAGAAGGGTAAAGGGAAGCCGTTAAATTCCCCATTTTTTTTGGGGGGGGATGAATGGTCTAGGAGGGGTAGCGCCGGTTTCGTACGGAACAAGGCCTGCCCCTCCTGTTTTTGGTTTGAAGCAAGATGCCTTTCTTTTGTCTCGGGAACGGAAAGAGCATGAACGCGTTTCCATGGCCTGCACAAATGTTGATTTCTGGAGGGCATTTAGGGGTTGCACAAGTCTTCTGCCGGAAAATCCTCACACATGAAATCAAGGATAGCCCGGTTTACCGCCTCCGGAGCTTCCAATGGGGAAAGATGGCCTGCTTTTTCAATGCACTCCATGCGAGCCTGGTGAATTTTTTCCTTGAGGTAGGCACCGTACTTCATGGGAGAAAGGGCATCCTCTGATGCGGTGAGGACCAGGACAGGGGCTTTTATGCTTTGCAGCTGATCCATGATGTCAAAGGTGTCGCAGGCTTTGAAATCTCGCAGGGCTGTTTCCGGATTGTCGGTGGATGCCGCGTCGAGAAAAGGTTTTATCTTCTCTGGGGTGGTATGGGGCGAGATACTGAAAGCAAGCTGCATGTCTCTGAAAGCTTTGAAATCTTTTTGAAGAAGGTCAAAAATCATGGGATTGACCCGAAGCCTGGCTCCGGAATTGATAATGATACCCCGGGAAAATCGGGAAGGTTGTTTTGCAAGAAGGGTCAGAACGACCGCGCCGCCCATGGAGAGGCCGCATACCGCAGGATGCTGTAGATGCATGTGATCCAGGAAATCCAGGACGTGGGCAGCCTGTTTGGCCGTGGTGTCAAAGGCCGCCAGGGCCTCGTTTTTTTTTCGTCCCGGCAGATTCAGCGCAAGGGGATTCACCGCATGACCGAGTGCTTCCAGCTGAAGCTTCCAGAATCCTCCGTCCATGGCTGCGCCATGGATGAAGATCAGGCTGGGTTTGGCCGGATCAAAGGCGATATCGGCGGTGAAGTACGCAAAGGAACCTTCCTGAATCAACCGCATGGCGTGAAATCCTTTCATTCTGGGTAGGCGAGTCTGTTGAAGGGCGAGGATAGGATACGCCAAGGCTATGCGGGGTCTGGTTTTTTTGTCAAGGAGATTTTGGGTATGGGTTGTGGTTCCATCGCCCATGCTGCATGTGTTTTTTTGTGTGTAGGGGGATGCCAATCTTTCAGCACCCTTTGTCTGGGCGAGGGAACAGGAGGCGGCCGACCCGCCGCCTCCTGAGATTTGGATCATCCGGGGATCAGGCGGATGTTCTTTTCTGGTTCATCCAATGAAAACCCAGCAAAAGAGCGGCTACGAGCAGGTAGCCCAGGGCATGTTCGCTGGAGAGATTCAAGGTGAGCTTGGGGGCGTGCATAAATCCTGTTGCGCTGAGGATTGCGGCGATGCCTGCAAAGACCGAAGCTTTTTTGTAGTGCTCATCAATCAGACAGACAAGAATGGATCCCCAAATCAGGCCTGTGAACATGGCACCCTGCCCCAGGGGCACGATGGCTGAGGAGAGATTGGACACAGCCTGGCCCGCTGCGAAGTTGAAGCGTGTCATTATGTAATTTGCAAAATACGGGAACATGGCAATGACCACAGCGGGATAATGCCTGTTCTGTACGGAATCAAAGGCCTGGGAGATCATGGAAATGCCGACGAAAACCAGGATGGGGGCAATGACGGGTACGGGAATGATGGAGGCCATCGCTGCGATGATGCCAGAAACAGAGGCGAGAAGAAAGACGAAACCATTTAAAATGGAGTATCCCTGACCCGCATTCATCCATTTTGAGCCGATGGATGCAATGTATACGGTGGTGGGAAATACCCCGCCAAAGAAGGTACCGATGATGGTGCCTGCGCCATCGGCAGCCTGCGCCTCCTGGACATTGTAACGGTCGCCTGCGGAAGCCATGGCTTCCACATTGTTCATGGTTTCAATGAAGTTATAGATGGAAATGGGCAGCAGTATGGCAAAAAGTCCGATCATTTCCGTTGAGAGGAGTTGAAGCCCGTGAATGAGCCCAAGGGTGGGAAGGGGCATGTAAAATCCGAAGACGGAAAAACCCTGTTGAATTTGTCCGAGGCTGGCTCCGCCGATGCTGTAAGCCATGACCGTGCCAATGACGATGGCAAAAAGCGATGCCGGAATCTTAAAAGGCATGGGCTTTTTCGTGATGAGGCCGATGAGAATGATGGTCAGGACCACGAGACCGACGATGGGCATTTCATAGGTTCTGAAAAAGAGTTCTCCGCCGATGAAGGCAAAGGCTACCCCTGCCAGTGCACCCATCATGGCGGCCCTGGGAAGTCTTGCATGGATCCATTTTCCGATGAGACTGCCGAGAATTTCGATTACCCCGCCTAAAAAACAGGCAGCCAGGCCGATTTTCCATGCAAGCTCCGGATCGCCGGTAATGTTCAGGGCGGGTTTTAAAACGCCAAAGAGGTAGATGAACATGACCGGGGTGCTGACCCCATAGGAAAGGGCTGTGACATCAATGCGGCCTTCTTTTTGGGCGAGTTTTCTTGCCATGTATGCATAATAGAGGTTCCCAAAGAGGACTGCTACGGCGACCCCCGGAATGACGCGGCCATAAACGATACTGGCCGGATAGCCCATGGCCAGCATGGAGATGGCAATGATGACAAAGTTTGCCAGGTTGTTCTGGAACAAGGCAAAGAAGCCATCCAGATCTTCTCTTTTGAACAATGGATACTGTACCGTTTTCATGAACCTCCCCCGTTCATAGCAAAAACTTACTGTAAAAATGTAATCTGACCCTTTGTCAGAGACGCGATACTGACCAGGGCCTGGACATTCAAGCCCTTTTCTCTGAGCTTGTTGCCGCCCCCCTGGAAATGCTTTTCAATGACCACGCCTGCTCCCACCAGGGTGGCACGGGCGCTGGCAACAATTTCGCACAGTCCTTTGATGGCTTCTCCATTGGCGAGAAAGTCATCAATGATGAGGACTTTCTCGTTTTCTGGAAGATAATGCCTGGAAACCCTGAACTTATAGAGTTGCTGTTTGGTATAGGAGTAGACACTGCCCTCATAGGTTTCTTTGTCGAGGTTGAAAGAGCTTGTCTTTCTGGCAAAGACCACAGGGACATCAAAATATTGGGCGGTAATGGCCGCAATGGCAATTCCTGAGACCTCGGCTGTGAGGATTTTTGTGACCTCTTCTCCGCCAAAACGTTCTTTAAAGGCTCTGCCGATGGCATTCAAAAGAGATACATCCAGCTGGTGATTTAAAAAGTGATCGACTTTTAAGATATGCTCACCGATAACACGGCCTTCTTTCAGGATTTTTTCTTTGAGAAGTTCCACCAGAATCTCCCTGTTTTCTTTACAAAAAAAAGACCGATAATCCGGTCGTAAAGGTTGTTTGAAGTCCCAGGCCAGACCTAGCCTGTCCAGTCTGGTAGGAACTTATGGCCCATATCTTCAAAAATTACAATCCGTATAAGAACTTGTTTGAGGCTTGCTTTTTCATGAAGGCGGCCATGACCTCTGGATGGGCTGTTTGGGAAACGGAGGGAAGAGATTCTGAGGAATAGCGGTAAAGGCAAGACTGCGCGCCTAGAGGTCATGTCAAAGTGTTTTTTGTGCATACATGGAGAAAGGACGTGTGGTGACAAAGGGCTTGCCAAGGTTGTGAAGGTGGTTTAAAAAAGTCCATCATATTCTGAAAAAATCAGGGCCGCCAAAGGAAGCGGAATTGAAAGCTTTGGGATGGAAGAGCCTTTTGGGGTGGATGGCCCGTATTCTCCCTTAAAAAAGTCTTGTGCGGATTTTTGAAAGGTCCATGCGCTCGCTGAATTTTTGGTTTGATCCGTATGCGGCGGGGGCTGCTGCCTGCAATTTCAGGCGATTTTCCCCATTCTGATTCATCATGAGACCCCCTGCAAAACCAGAGCTATCAGGCTGTGTGGAAAGCCTTTTGTCGAATTGCTGCTCCATTGACAAAATCGTGCGGAAAAAGGAGGTCTTTCATGAAAAAAAAATGTTGGGTGTCAACAATCTTGTGATTTGCCGATCTCAGGCCATGCAAACACTCTATGGGATGATTCGGCGTATTGCGCCTACGGATTATCCCGTATTGATCACAGGTGCCACGGGGGTGGGGAAAGAAGCCGTTGCCAGTCTTATTCATGATTCAGGAAGTTTTCCCGATGCACCCTTCATTGATGTGAACTGTGGCGGTATTCCTGAAAATCTTGTTGAGTCCGAATTGTTCGGCCATGAAAAAGGAGCTTTTACAGGATCTGCAGGAAAACACAAAGGCTATTTTGAGCTGGTGGGTAAGGGAAGCCTTTTTCTTGACGAGGTGGGGGAACTGCCCCTTCTTCAGCAAGTGCGCCTTCTTCGCGTACTTGAAACCCGCAAGTTTCGTCCTGTGGGTGCTGAAAATGTTCTGGAATTCACAGGCAGAGTGATTGCCGCAACCAACAGAGATCTTCAGCAGCTTGTAAAAGAAGGCCGATTTCGTGAAGATCTCTATTATCGTCTGAATGTTTTCAGGCTGGAAGTTCCTCCTCTTCGCGAAAGATTGGAGGATATTCCAGATCTTGTAAATCGATTCTGTGAGCGGCAAAGGGATTGTTTTTCTTTCTCAGATGAAGCCATGCGGGAGATGATTGACGCGGATTGGCCGGGAAACATAAGGCAGCTGAAGAGCTTTGTGGATCGCGTTGCTGTTCTCTGTGATGAAAATTTTGTAAGCGTTGAGACAGTGAGATATTTCTTATCAAAAGAATCCAGAAATGATCCTGATGGTTTAAGATCCATTACAGAGAAAATTATGGCCCTTGATCTTGAAAATAAGCTTACAACCATTGAATACCATGTTATTCAGCGTGCTCTTGAAGAATCCGGAGGTAACAAGACTGCTGCGGCAAAAGCCATTGGTGTGCATCGAAAGGTGATTGAGCGCCGGTTGAGGGCCTTTGATGCGGACATCAACGAAATTTATATTCTCTGTGCATCTGGCAAGAAAAAAATGATGTTTTCTCAGTACGAAGACGCTCTGGCGCAATATGAAAATGCCCTGGGCCATGTGAATAAGTACGCATACTCCATCAAATTCGATGCCTTAAAGCTTGAAATACTGCTGAAGCAATGTGTCTGCCTGAGAAATCTTTATGGATGGAAGAATCGCGAAGTCAGTGAAAAATACGAAAAGGCCCTGCACCTTGGCAAAAGACTGTACAGGATCGAAAAACTGGCTGTGGTGTATTTTGGTATCTGGGCGGAGCATCTCATGAATCTGGACCTGCAAAAGGCCCTTGACCTTGCCCGGAAATACCTTGGAGAGGGGCAGGGTATGAAAAGCCCTTATCTCATGGCGCAGGCACATATCGCCCTTGCCAACACCAAGTTCTGGTTGGGAGAATTCGGAGCTGTCCGGGAAAATCTGTCGGCTTTTATCGGGCTTTATGAGGCGAACAGTGAAATGCTCATAGATCATGGCCATGATCCCTTTGTTTTTTATCTGATGTTTTCCTCCCTTGCTTCCTTTCATGGGGGCGATTACGAGACATCTGAAAAGACGCTTTTTCAGCTTTTAAGGTATGCAGAGGAGATCCGGCACCCTTTCAGCATGGCCATTGCCCTCCATGCAGGGGCCTGGATTGCCTTTTTGTTGGGCAGAGATAAGGAGTCATATCATTATGCGACAAGGCTTGTGGAAGATTTCAGCGATAATGTTTTTGTCTTTTATGTGGGCATAGGGCTGATTTTTAAAGGATATCACACGGCGGTTCAGGGGCGTGCGGCTGAAGGACGGATTTTGATTCAGGAGGGTTTCAGAAAAACCAGTAAGGAAAGCGGTCTGTTGTTTCATTCGATGTACGCGATCCTTCTTGGCCGGGTGTATGTCTTGGAAAATCGTGTGGAAGAAAGTTTTGATGTACTCGAAAAAGCCATTCATCTGGCAGAGGAGAAGCATGAGCTTTGCTATCTGAGTGATCTTTTCAATGCACGGGGAAAGCTTTATTGCTTATCCGGGAACAAGGAGAGAGCAGAAATGGATTTCAGGAAGGCCTTGGAGGTGGCCAAAGAATTGGGTTCCCATCCTGCGGAGCAGCAGGCTTCCATGGCCCTTTCCGACCTCTTGTCCAGGAGTGGTGTCGTACATGAAGGAGGAAAAAATCAGGAGATATGTTTTCTATAAGGCCAGTGAAGGGTGCGCGCTTCAAAGATAGACGGAGATGAAAGCAATGATGGCTCATGGGGTGAACGTAAACCGGAATGCAGAGAGCTGAGGAGGAAAGTTTGCCATGACGGTGGAAAGCTTTGGAAAAAGAGAACTGGAATGGATTGCCAGGGGGGGATGCCTTCTGGGGAGCGGCGGAGGAGGAACCCTCGAATCCGCCTGGAACCTTGTGCAGCATTTTGAATCTTCGGATTACTATGGCTCACAGGTGCCGTTTTTCAAGACCATATCCCTGGAAAAAGCCCTGGAAAAGGGTGGGTATGGTGTTGTGGTGGCTTACCTGGGGGCTCCGGAGGCTCTGAAGTATGCGAATTATCCGGAGGCGGTTGTGAATGCCGTGGAATGGATCCGACAAGAGCTGGAAAAAGACAATACGGGGTTGGCTCCGGATCAGCAGAAGTTTCTGCGGTATATTGTTCCTGCGGAAACAGGGGCTTTGAGCTCTGTGGTGCCCTGTCTTGTGAGCAGTAAGCTTGGGCTTGAGGTGCTGGATGCGGATGGGGCGGGAAGGGCGGTGCCTGAGTTACCCATGCTGACCTATGCCGCAGCGGGAATACCTGTGAATCCGTTGGTTCTTGCCAATGGTGAGGGCTATGCCGTTCGGCTTGCTGTTCGAAATGCTGAAACAGGGATAAGTGAGGCAGAGGCTGCGGAAAATCTTGCGCGAGCCCTTGTGGGGCTGGATGTCTTTCATCAGATTGCCGGCCTGGCGGTCTGGTTGATGGGGCCAGAAGACATGGCAAAGGCTGTTCAGATTACAGGTACCCTCACAGAGGCCCTGGAAATCGGAAAAGTTCTGGAAGAAAAGGATGCAGAGGGCATCCTCGCGTGTCTGAACGCGGGATGTGCCGTGGGCGAGGAAAGGGCGTTCAGAATATTTGAAGGCGTTTTTTTCCCTGAAGGGTGCAGCACGGACATGGCGGGCGGGTTTGACAGAGGGACAATTGCCATCAGAAACAGCCAAAATGAAGTTTTTACAGGTATTTTTCAGAATGAAACCCTTCTGGCATGGAAATCCTCAAGTTCAGATCCTTTGGCCATGGCCCCTGACTCCATTGCATATTATGTGGAGGATGGTCAGAAGGTATACTCCAATGGCGATGTATTGGGTGCAGATGGGAGACTGGTTGAGAGGCTTAAGGGGAAAGAGGTTTCTGTGATCGGTATCGCAGCCAGGGACCCGTTGCGGCAAACTGACGCAGAATCGGGTTTAATGGGAAGTCCGTCAGACCAGGGAAGCATCCTGAGAAGTTTTAAAAAGGCCCTGCTTTCTCTGGGGTATGCGGGCAGATATGTCAAAATCGAAGATATATGGGGAAAAATCGAGTGAGGAGGGCTTTTCTTGATGCAAGAAAAAACGAGACTCAGAATCATTGCGCCCGTGAATACCGATGCCTTCAATGCAAGGATATTGGATGCAGTACAACCTGTAATACCGCCTGATTTTGAGGTGGATATCAGAAATATCTCCGAGGGCAACAATTGCATCCAGAATCGGTACAATCTCACGCAAAACGCCATGGGAGTCGTAAAACTCGCAAGAGAAACGGAGCTTGCGGGCTATGGCGGAATCTTTGTTACGGATTTTGACATGTGTGGCGTGGAAGCGGCGAGGGAAGTGGTGGACATCCCTGTGATTGGCGGATTTCGGGCCAGCGCCTTCACCGCCATGATGCTTTCTCAGAAATTTTCCATTATCACCATTTTGGAAAGCACCCTTGCCATGCAGCTTGAGCATATAAGCTGTTTTGGTCTCAGCGCGAACTTTGCCTCCATACGCGCCATTGATTGTCCTGTGAGTGAATTGGAAGATGTGGACAAGGTTGCGGAGCTGGTGTTGGGTGAATGTGTGAAGGCCGTGGAAGGCGACGGCGCGCAATCTTTTATCCTTGGATGCACGGGTTTTATCGGTATCGCGGCGAGGGTGAGGGAAAAGCTCCGGCAAAAGTACGGTGGATTTATTCCTGTGATGGATCCGAATATGACGGCCATGGGTTATCTTGTGCTGCTTGCGCGTAATGGTTTGAGCCAGAGCAGGCGTTGCTACAGCAAAGTGGAGATCTGATTGGCTGTAGGAGGTTAGCGGGTTTTAAAGATGACGAATGCACATGGTGGAAAAATCCGTATCTTTGGAGATACGGATTTTTTATTGGCGATTTTTCAGGATGGACGCATGCGTCCATTGTGTTTTCCTTTTTGGACGTATACATCCACGGTCCATCCCCTCATCGTCTGAAAATAGATTGGGAATCAAGCCGTTATGACCTGGCACATCTTTTGAAAAGAGAAGAGTACTGGCATTTTTGCTGTTTCACCTACGCAAGTCATGGGTAATCTTTTCTTTTTATTGTGAAAGGGGGGAGAACGCGCATACGTGGTTTCAGGTGGTATGGATGATGAGTGATTTTTTTGATATTAATATTTTAAATTCAAGGAGTTAAGTATGCCTACTTACAATCTGAACACAACATTCACCGCAGAAGATCTCCAGCGTTTCCTTGCTTCCGGCACCAATGTGGTCATCGCGAAACCCTCCGAAGGCAGCCAGCCCAATGTGGCCTGGCTGGTATTCCGGCCCCTTATCAACAATAACGTGAAGTGGAATGAGGAGTACGGAATCTATGCCTCCAATACGGATATCCAAAACGGGGCACAGATCACGCAGATGTCCACAACAGGAATTCCCGCGGTGATCGGAAAAACCTATGGGTTCACCCCTTCGGGATCCTTTGGGCCTCCCACCAATCCCGGAACTATGGATGCCTATACAACGGTCAACAATTACAACAACCTGCCCAAGGGCTATCTCACCATGGGGCTGACCCAGGATGCCAACGTGAACGGAAATGATCTCACCGGGAACGTGACTTCTGCGGCTGTGGTGCTTTATAACAGCACCGCAGTGATGACACCCTACACCACGGTGTACATCTGGACCCAGTCCCAGGTTGTCAGCAATACCGTTGTCACCAATATCACATCCCCCATGACCAAGGTGAAATTCGGCGGCGGCGTATCCACCATCAATCTTGCCTATGATCCCAGTTCCGGGACCTTCATTCCCGCACCCAACGCAAAGATGCTTGAAGGTGTTGAAATCAAGCATCTGCTTCCCAGTCTGTAGGCATAAAGGTTATGCAGGATGGCTTTCAGATTGAAAAGCCTTCCTGCATGAAAAAACGATGAGGACAAATGGTGTGCGCCTGGTCGGTATGCCGGGATGGAGCAGGTTGAAGGTGAAAAAAAATGGAAATGTGATTGTTACGGAAAGGAAAAAAATGATGACGCCACGGAGACCCGATCCTTCGGAGTGGACTGCATTGAGTCAGGCCTTCCCCAATCTTGTGCAAAATGATGTATGGATCACGGACATGCCAACGAATGCTTACAACTGTATCGCCTGGGCGCTTGGCTACACGGATCGCTGGATCAATCCGCCTGCGGATCTGGGTGATTTTGAAAAGCTCTTTTTGGCTTCGCCCCTCTATACCAATGTGCTTCCGGCTGAAGATTCCCGAGCTTCCGCCGATGGCTACAGGCTCAGCGCCATGACCCACGCAAGCCGTTTTCACGGTGGAAGCTGGACCTCAAAACTTGGAGCCTCCTTCCGGATCACCCATAACCGAAAAGGGGTGACAGGGGCGCTTTACGGGCAGATTGTTGTATCCTTTTCATGATGGAGCAGGAGGACACATGGCAGATATAAAATCGTCAGAAATGCTGTCTTCAGAAGAGAAGATGCAGTTGCATGAGATCGCAGGAGAGGTGGACAGGAATCTTGGTGAAGCGTTTGAAAAGGCGTTCATGTCCTGGAAAGCCAAATGGTTTACAGGGGAGGCTGCTTTTAGCAGCCACACCGAAGACAATAAAAAACTGCCTGAGTACCAGGCCCTGCGGGAAATGGGAGCAGCTATCATCCCCCTTGTGGTAGGAAAAATGATCGAAAAGGATCAGTTTGTTGCCCTGGTACTGTATGAGGAGCTGATTGAAAAGGCTGCTTTGAGGATCCGTTATGCGGGATCAAAGGATCCTTTTTTTATGGAAGGAGAAGCTGCCCGCGCCATCCGTACAGCCAGACTCTGGCTGGAGGCGCAGACATTATAAGTGCTAAGAAATCCATATAGCCTGAAAGATACAGACAAAGGGTTCAGAGCCGGAAGGGAAACGTCCTTTCGGCTTTTTATGGTTTCAGGTGCAGAGGCGGGATAATGTGAGGAGATCAGACGATGGGACGATTTTCCTGTCTACCAGCGGACGTAATGGTCTTCTGTCCATCCGGGGGTGGCGGAAAGTTCAAGGGCAGGGAGGGACGGAAGGTGGATACGGCCGGTAAATCGTCCTGTGTTCTGCACAAAATCCGTGGCCATGAGTCCTGCATTGAACCGTTGGGAGAGGGTTCCCAGGGGGTGAAAGTGAAGATTGATGCTTTTGTCTTCATTATGAATATGCCACAAATCCTGAGAGCGGTTTTCAGGAACATGAAAAAAGACAGGGCCGAGATCCACGGGATGGTCATCAAGCCATATCCGGTTTTCCGTAAATCCTGTTTCATTCACTCCCCAGGCAAGGTTCATACCGAAATTTCGGCCATCAGGAAGCAGGCTTGCGGCTGCGGCCCAGTTCCAGAAGGTTTCCCTGCGCAGGAGACCACAGGTACGGTCGGTGAGGACCCGGCAGGAGAAAGGAAGTAATTCCCGGTGAAAGTGTCCTTTGCGGAAATGTCCATGGGCTGTGATGGGCGCTGCCTTTCGTGTGAAAGTCCATCCGCGGTATCCTGTCTGGGTACAAAGGCGCAAGGGAGGCGGTTCTTTTTCGAGCTGGACTTCAAGATGGGCATTCCCGCAGCAGGCCCTGAGTGTCCCGTTCAGAAAGGAAAGATGGAAATCTCCGTGATTGAAGGAAAAATCTGGAAATTCTGATTCCGGATCCATGGGAGATGGGGGGAAAAGACTCCGGGCAAGGGTTCGGACCCAGAAGGGACCTGCATCGGGTTTTGCATAGAAAAAAGCCTGCTGGACGTATTTGAGATCTGCCAGGGCGATTCCTGCGCTAAAATCCTGGTCCGAAACGCCGAAAAATACAAATTGCCTGTACCGCAAAGGGAGGAGGCTCCGGGGCAGGGTGCAACCCATGGGGGTTTTTAAAATGAAATCCTTGAGATTGATGCGGCAGGGGCCGGTATAACGGCCATAGCGAACCCTGCCGGTTTCTGGACAGATCAGGGAAAGGACCATGGAAATACTCCGGGAGTTTTATGCGGCGGAAATCAGCGTATCCATTTCTTCTGTGGTAAGGACCTTGTCAATGTCAAGGAGGATTTTCACCCGTCCCTCCATTTTTGCCATACCGAGAATGTAGTCCGTATGTACGCGGGTTCCGAAGGCGGGAGAGGCTTCAATCTCTTCGGCCTTGATGTTGAGGACTTCTGACACGGAGTCCACGACGCAGCCCATGAGCAAGGAGCCGGAAGCGCCCTTGATTTCCACAACGATGATGCAGGTCCGTTCCGTATAATCCACAGGAGGCATGGAAAATTTCAGCCGCAGATCCACCACAGGAATCACCTTGCCCCTGAGGTTGATCACACCCTTGACAAAACGAGGCGTCTGGGGAACGGGAGTGATGGGCATCATGCCAATGATCTCTTTGACCTTGAGGATGCCGATGCCGTACTCTTCTTCACCTAAAGAAAAGGTGAGATATTTCCCAGCGTTTGCAATTTCACCCATGTGCCGTCTCCTTTCACGCTATGCCAGATTACGCCCACCGGCCCTTCACCCGTCCATGGCGAGCTTGCTTCTGTCTCAGGCCGGTGGGAAGGGGGCCACAAATACGGGGTTGATCTGCTTTTGCCCTGCATGGAGGCATAAGCCGTTGCTATCTGAAAAAATAAAACTGCACATTTTTTTAATTGGCCTGTTTTTTAAGCTTCATATAATATCATAAAAGCCTTAAAAAAAAACTTTTTTTTGCTGGAGTAAGTCGTTAGGATGAAAACATGGTTCCAAGGCTTTTGGGAAAAAGCTTCGGATCCAAAAAAACCGAGATTGATCGTTTTTGGAGTCTTTTTTACGTACCCATATCCCATCTGCGAGGGAGGCCTTCAATGCTTGAAAGCCGTTTGCGCCCCCTGATCCAACCCCTTTTTAATCTCATGGTACGGCCCTTTGTGGCATGCGGCATGACAGCCATGCATCTTACTTTTCTGGCTTTTTTTCTGGGCCTGATATCTGCTTTTTTGCTTCTGCAGGAGTATCCTCCCGCTTGGGCTGTGTTTTTTTTGTGGCTGTCGGGTCTGTTTGATGTTCTCGACGGAACCCTGGCCCGACGACGGGGAACCTGCTCCGCCACGGGGGCTTTTCTGGATGTCCTCGGAGACCGCTGTGTGGAGGTTGCGGTGATTATGGCCCTGGCCCTTGCCAGGCCCGAATTGCGTCTTGTGCTGATTTTTTTGCTTGCCGCTTTGCTGGTTTCAGTGACAGTGCTGCTGCTGCATGGGGCTCTGCTGCCGGGTGATGCGCGCAAGGTTTTCCGTCATCAGCCCGGATTTGCCGAGCGGAGCGAGAGTTTTCTTTTTTTTACCCTGATCATCCTTTTTCCCAAGGCAGCCATCTTTGTCACCCTGCTTTTCATCCTGGCTGTTCTTATCACGACAGGGCAGCGCATCCTGGAAAGCCTGATGCTTTTTCGCATGGAAGGGCAAAGGGCTGAATCCGATGGTTTTGAAGAATTTCCTTGACTGGGCCTCAGGTATCCTTAATTTTATGTACGCATTTTTTGCGAAGGAGGAATGATGCCCATTTATGAGTTTGTCTGCCTGAAGTGTGGTCACAGCTTTGAATTGCTGATGCGCCTGAAAGATCCGAATCCACGCTGCCCGTCCTGCGGTTCGGAAAAAACCCGGAAACTGATTTCCTGCGGAGCCATCCGACCGGATGGAATTGCCAAGGGGAAGGGAGGGTTCAGTGCGCCGTCCTGCGGTGGGGGTGGGGGGGGATGAAAAATCTGATGCCCGCCTGGATGGCGGCAGGCATATTTTTCATTGACGGTTACCGGGAAATACAGTAAAAGAACGCTGCTTATGCGGGAATAACTCAGTGGTAGAGTGTCAGCTTCCCAAGCTGAAGGTCGCGGGTTCAAGTCCCGTTTCCCGCTCCAGAAAAAATGAGAACCGACCCTAAAAAAGAGGGTCGGTTTTTTGTTTTGGATTTTTCTTGGGCCTGTATTTGATCGGGTAACTCAAATTCAAAGCCCCTGTCGGAAATCCGGCAGGGGCTTTGAGGTTTAGAAACAAGGTGTTAAGGCTTAGCCAATTAGTTCTTGGTCTGGTTTCTGCGGTAAACCACCATGAGGCTCACGAGGCCGATCATAAGGCCGAGGAAAAGGACAAAGGCGTCCTGCTGGGAAGCTGCGCTGTCGATGAAGCAGGGACCACCAGCGATCTCACTTTCCACCTTGGCGGGTTTGGGGTAGTTTCTTGCATCCGAGGTCCTGGCTTCCTGAATATCAGCTGCCAGCATGGAGTGGGCTTTGGAAGTGGGGTGGAGCAGATCCCAGAAAATGTAGGAGTCCGGATTTCTGCCATCAACAAGTTGACCGGCCATGACAATTTTATTGAGTTCGGCCAGAACCACTTTTTCCACTTCAACTTCAAAGATGGCTTTGAACTGGGGATTATTCATGTTGACAAGGGGATTTGGGTCAACGGCAATACCCTGAGCGATGGCGATGGGTACGGTATTGGCGTACCCTGTGTTGAAGACGGTTGATCCGGGCGTGCCTGCAGCTGTCTTGAGAGCCGCTAACTCCGCTGCAAAGTAGAAGTCCGGAGGCAGTTTAAAGGATCTGTCTTCTGCAGCCTTGTTTTTTTCAGCATTGATGATGCTGTCGAGGAATCCATAGACATTGTAGTACTGGAGAGAATATTTGGAACCCATGGCCTGGAAAGTCTGCTTGAGGGCGCTAAAATACAGGTCATTAAACCCAGCGGTCACGGCCGTGGCCAGAGCGATGGTATCTTCGCCCTTCATGACCACGCCTGGGGTACTTCCTACATTGGGCACGTTCAGAACGAGGAAATCCGTGGCACCTTTTTCCGTGAGTGTCCGGATGCTGGGGAGAATGTTGGTCTTGATGTTATCCAGGAGGTCTCCCCGGACAATGGTTTCTCCGGCATATGTCTGGATTTTTTCTTTGATGAGTTTTCCGATTTCTTCCTGAATCAGTGCCTGATCCAGCTGTATGCCCTCTGCCTGGGATCTTGCCAGAGCCTTTTGGTAGCCTGCAAGGAAAAGTTCCGACTGAGGATTTGCGGCTTCTGTCATCAAGGTTTTCTGGTAGGCAGCGATTTTTTCCAGACCAGCGCGAATATCGTTTCCACCAATCCAGAGGGCAACAAGGGTTCTGTCGCCATCAATGGAGTCTTTGTAGTTTTGGATGGCGGTTTTGAAGGCCTGGGTTGTCGCTCCACTTGCCGCTTTGTTTATGACATCATTCTGGAGAACCCCCATTTTTTCTGCCAGATACTGGACCCATACCTTGTCGTTTGCAAATTTGTGAACATTCGTACCATCATCTGACAGGCTGTCTCCGAAAACAAGGATCTGTGTGTACGTCTTTGCCCAGGCACCGGAGGCCATGGCGCAGAGGAAGAGGGCCGCAAGGCCGATGACAAGAAAATGCTTTCTGGAAAATTTCAACACGGTTTCCTCCTTTGGTCGATGTTTTCCTAAGGTGTACAAGACTGTTTTTTGTGAAATGCTGTTCAGGTTGCGAATCACTATACATGGGAGCGTACATGAGGGCAAGCCCTTTTCACAGGGGTTGCAAGAATTTTGGAGCTCCGGAAGCCAGAGGAAGGGCAGGAGAAAAAAAGGACTCGCAGGATATAGTGGCGATGTGGCGAAGAGCTGAAAAAGCAGGACTCTCAGAGGGGAGAGCCCTGCTTTTACAGGGGGCGCGGTCTTTTTCAGAGGACTGATGCTTAAAGGATGCGCTGCAGGGCATGACGGGTGACTGGCCATGCTGCGGCCTTATTGTCGGACAATCCTGCAAAACAGCACTGAGGAGTCCGCCTTACAGTTCGTGAAGAAAAATATCGGTTTCTTCGGGTTCTTCAATGCCAAGGTATTCCCGGGTTTGTTTCTGGCTGCTGTGATTGAAGATTTTCATGAGTCGGGAAATTTCCACGCCAAAGCTGTGGTTCTGGTGAAACCCCCAGGTTTTGCGCAGGGTGTGGGATCCAAAATTGCCAGGAAGATTCACGGTCTTGCACCATTTGGTGACCAATCTGTGCAAAGAAGGCACCACAAGGTTGCCGCGCTGGGACTTGAAAAGAAAATCTTCATCTGCGTAGGTGTCCGTTTCCAGGAGAGCCTGTATGGCAAGGACAGAGATGCGGTTAATGGGAATTTCTTTGGTTTTTCCGGTTTTTTCGTCCGTGATGGTGACAGGTGCGCCGGGTTTGAGGTTTCTGACCTGATGGACCTTGAGATGGAGAAGTTCGTTGGGCATGAGGGGGGTATTGATGCCCAGAGTGAAGAGCGCGGAATTACGGGGATTGTCTTTGATCAGTACCTTAATGGCTTTGATGTCCCGAAGCCGCCGGATGGGCTCAACCCGTGTCTGCTGCACGGCATCCGGCTCTTGCAGGGTATCGGAGGGTTCGTTTTCACTCATGTCCTGGGTTTGCATGGGAACCTCCTTGGTGGGTGGTTATGTTTTTACAGATAATTACCAAAACTTTGCAAGTTTTCAAGTTTTTTTTAGGGTTCCTGGAAAAAAAGATGGGGATGGAAGGTCCAGTTTTGTCTGAAAGCCTCCGCCATCCGCCCATAATGACCGCTGACAACAAAGGCGTCGAAAATTTTTGTGAGTTCCTCTACCAGTATGGGGTCGCTTTTTTTTCCTGTGACAAGGTAGTAATCACTGTCAAGCTCAGGGAAGAAATGGACAGCACGCAGAAGACTGGGGTCGTATCCCAGTTCCCGGGCGAGCTGAAAACCGACAATGAGGTTGCCGGCCCACAGATCAATGCGTCCGGCCATGAGTTTGCGCATGTTCTGGCGATAGGTGGAGACCCTCTGAAGCTGAAGTCCCATGGCTTCCTGTCTGGCTGTCAGATACTGATCCACCACATCCTCAATGACAGTGCCAATCTGAAAGGCCGCCATGTCTCTTGCTTCTGTAAGCCGGATATCTTTTCTGGAAGCGAGGCTGAGCAGGCCTTCGGCAGTGGGCCCCACAGGGCCGATCCAGTGAAAGAGGTCTTCCCGTTCCGGCGTGCGCGCCACGCAGAATTCAAAGATGTTTTTCCCATCCCGGGTGGTGGCATAGGCCCTGGCAAAGGGAAAAAGCTGGATGGTGAGGGTATAGGGGTGGTCTTTCAGGGCGGCATGGACCATATCCATGCAGATGCCGGAAATTCTGCCGTTTTCTGCAAAGCTGTAGGGAGGAAAATCATCGGTCAGCATGTCCAGCTGCGCAGTGCGGGCCACAGGCGGCAGCATCAAAAGCAGGAACACCAGAAGTCTTGTCATGGTCCTTTTCCTTTCGATAAAGCCAGATCTGGACACTCCCGGCTGGCGCAGGGGGGAGCCCGACTGGGATCAGCGGAAATGCTTTAAAAATACATGCACACTGCCGGATGGACCTCCATCGGTTTCATGTTCCCATTTCCAGGCAAGGAGTGTTCCCGCTCCTTCCATTTCCCGCAGTTTCTGGTCCACGATATCCGGCAGTACGGCGGGACCTTGGGAATGCAGGCCCCGGCCTACGATGATACGGACGGTGAAAAAACCTTGCCGCTGCGCCTCCTCAAGAAAAATTTCTGTTTTCAGACGGGCCTGAATCCCGGAAAAGCCGTGCAGGTCCAGGGTTTTCTGGGGTTTGGGGTAGCGACGGAGACGTTCTTCAAGGCTTATGGGGGCGTTTTTGGGAGTTCCGGCCTTTTTTTCCCGTAAGAGTACGTCTTGATTTTTGAGCCCCAGATTCTGCAGTAAAACACTGGGAAACTCGCCAGCCTTTTCTTTTTGCCCCGGATAGGGGGGGGAGGTGTGATGACCGGATGGGCGAGTGTGTGAAAGAGAGTCTTCTTCTCGGGTGTTGAAGATCCGGGTGAAATCCGTCTGGTCTTTCAGAATGGGAATGCCGTTTTTGTCCCTGGAAAGGGGCTTGGTTCTGGCGGCGGGAACGCGGACCTTTTTTTTCACGTGGGAAGGCAGTTTCCGGCCTGTGTTGTCATGGGGGGGGGAAGACGACTGCATGGCAAGGAAAAGATCCGCATCCTTGGGGAGAATGGGCAGACCCTTTCGGGAAATTTTTGCCTTTTTGTCCTGGCTTCCCGGCGCCTTGGAAAAAGAGACAGGCTTTTTTTTCAGGCAGACCAGATCCTGCGAGGTTGTCTGGGGATGCTGGGGAGCGCTGGTTTCCATGTCCAGAAACAGATCCTCTGCAGGGCCTTTGAGCAGAGGAATGCCATGTTTGTTCTGCTTTGTTTTTCCCACGGGTTTTTCCGTGGGTGGGGAAGAAGGAAGGGCGGCTTGGGGCGCAGGCCCGGAGATGGGCGCTTCAGAGCCCAAGGGCTTTACCTCAGAATCTTCCTTCCGGGGCAGGTGCTTAAAGAATTTTTGCAGGCCTTCAAAAAAGCTCATGGGGCAAAGGTTCCATTCTGTTCTTCTGGGGAGGGCAAAAGAATTTCCCTGGGACGGGCGCCATCTCCAGGGCCGATAATTCCCTCCTTTTCCATGGTTTCGATGATGCGGGCTGCGCGATTATAGCCAATGCGCAGGTGACGCTGTACAGCGGAGATGGAGGCCTGGCGTGTGCGCAGCACCAGATCCACGGCTTCATCGTAGCGATCATCATACTCTGTCTCTCCGCCTTCGGAGGTTTCCCTGTGTTCTGCGGTGGTGATGTCCGGCAGATAGTCGGGTTCTCCCTGGGACTTGAGAAAGCCTGTGATGCGGGAAAGCTCGGTTTCCGAGACAAAAGCGCCGTGGATGCGCTGGATGCGGGAAGTACCGGGCGGCACAAAGAGCATGTCTCCGTTTCCAAGGAGGCTTTCTGCCCCCATGCTGTCGATGATGGTGCGGGAATCAATCTTGGAGGAGACCTGAAAGGAGATGCGCGTGGGGAAGTTGGCCTTGATCACACCGGTAAGCACATCCACCGACGGTCTCTGGGTGGCGAGAATGAGGTGAATACCCGCAGCCCTTGCCATCTGGGCCAGTCTTGCCAGGGCCACTTCCACATCTCTGGAGGCCACCATCATGAGATCAGCCAGCTCATCAATGATGATCACGATAAAAGGCAGAGGAGCTTCCAGACCTGTTTCCCGCATTTTTTGATTAAAACCTGTGATATTGCGGGTTTTATGCTCAGCCAGCAGGGTATAGCGCCGTTCCATTTCACGGACCGCCCAATAAAGGGCATTGGTGGCGAGCTTCATATCCGTCACCACAGGGGAGATGAGGTGAGGAATATCATTGTAGAAGGAAAGCTCAATGCGTTTGGGATCAATCATGAGCAGCTTCACCTCGTCAGGTCTTGCCTTGTACAGGAGGCTTGTGATCATGCTGTTGAGCCCCACACTTTTTCCCGTGCCCGTGGCACCTGCAATGAGCAGGTGGGGCATGTGATCCATGGGGGCCACCACGGGTCGTCCTTCGATGTCCTTTCCCAGGCAGAGGGTGAGGCGTGAGGGATGGTCGCTGAAGGCGGGGGACTCAATGACTTCCCGCAGGCGCACCATTTCACGGTCCTGGTTGGGAATTTCTATTCCAATGACATCCTTTCCCGGTATGGGCGCCACAATACGGATGCTTAAGGCGGAGAGGGCAAGGGCCAGGTCATCGGAAAGATTCACGATCTTGCTGATCTTGATGCCGGGTGCGGGCCTGTATTCAAAGGTGGTGATGACAGGCCCTGGCACAATGCGCACCACGTCTCCCCGGATGCCGAAATCACCCAGTTTGTTTTCAAGAATTTCAGACTTCATCCGCAAAACACCTTCATCCTGATTACGGGGAGAAGGATCCCGTGGGGTGAGAAAATCCGCAGAGGGCATGGACCAGGCGAGCGGAGTCGGAGGTTTGGGTTTTTTATCAGAAAAAGATCCAGCAGCGGCAGGCGGAGGCTGGAGGGGGGGTACAGCGGTATCCTTTTTTCTTAAGGAGTCCGTGGTCAGGGTTGTGGAAGAGATCGCCGGAGTCTGGACGAGCAGAGGAGAGGGGCTCTCCGAGGATATGGCGCAGGAGGCATCCGGATCAGGGCGTTTGTTTCCTTGCATGGCGTTTTCCCCTGGGTGGAAGAGGGGAGGATCCATGGTCTTTGTCTCTGTCCGGAGGGGGCTGGCGGAAGAAGACACAATCTCCGGTGTTTTCTTGCAGAGGGCTGTGTTGAGACAGCAGAGCAGGGTGTCAAAGCGGTTGGTGACAGTATCCTGGAGAAGGGATTTTTCCCGTCGCAGCTCCAGAAGTTTTTTGGAAAGATTTAAGGCCGCTGTGAGCAGAAGCTTTTCGTTACCCACCATGTTGGGGCTTGGCGGCGCATTGCCCTGCACGGCTTTCAGCTCTTCGCTGAGCAGGGAGAGAACGGATTCCGGCTCCGTCACAGAGGAGGAGGCTATGATTTTATGGGGCGTTCCAAAAAGATTGATGGTGAGCATTTTATGGTTGTCGGCGCGGGACATGACGGCTCCGTTTCTGGGTAAGGGGGAGTGTCTTATGGCACTCCGGGACGTCTCAGGGCCTGGTGATCAGGGCCTTATGGCAAGGGTATGACCACAGTTTTCCGGAGAGCGATTTTGCCTTTGCAGAATATTTTCTGCCCTCGCTGTGACGACCCTGACCTCATTCTGGTATCCCCTGCTGAAAATTTCACTGGTCCAGTACCAGCGGTCCGGATAGGGGAGGGGATAGGCTGGCGGATTTTTAAACAAAACAGCCAACTCGTTTTCTGTTGGCAGACGCCAGTCTCTGTAGCCCCCCAGCTCCAGTTGTTGCACAAAGTTTCTGGCACCTTCAAAATCCAGACAAGAACCCGTATACGCCTCGGCATCCACCAGCATCCATATTTTCTGGGTACGCGTATCCTGCATAACCCCGTTTCCCAGGTTGCGGAAGCGTTCGTGAACCTGGGTAAGTCGCTGATTCATTTCACGCTGGGCATTTTCGAGGCGCAGCCTGGCAGCGGCCCTGCGGGCCCTTTCTTCCTCCTGCTGGCGCTGGAGCGCAAGGGCGGTCTGTCGGGCTCTTTCTTCCCTGGCTTGTTTTTCCTGGGCTTCCATGCGTTCGGCCATGCGTGTGCGTTCTTTCTGTGCTTCCATGCGGTGGCGTTCCGGTGGATTTTCCATGAGGTAGCGATCAAGGAGGGCGATGCGGGCAGGATCGGTGAGGCCCGGACGCCTGAGATCCGTCAGTACCTGTTCCCAGATGCGGTCCTCGTCCACCCTTTGTCGCAGCTCCGTGATGCGTTCCTGGAGGAAGGGTTGGACCAGGGGATCCTTTTCCTCACGCCTTGCCCTTTCATAAAACCGGAGCTGATCGGCATGATCTGGCATCTGTGAGGCGGCAGCCCTGAAAGCGGCGATGCGATCTTCCCGATGCAGATGGTCGAGGTATTCGCCGACTCGGGTGCGACCGGGATGTCCGGGAAAATTTTGTATAAAATCGCTGGCAAGGGCTATGATCTGGCTGCGGGCCTGGGAGGTTTGCGCAGGAAGTGTGAAGATATGTTCCATATGAATGTTGCCACGCATGAGAAGGCTTTCCTGAAGCGCCTGAATACCGGGACTTTCCGGAAAGCGGGAGGTAAAATTCCGGACCTCTTCCAGCCATTGGGCTTCCGCTGGGGTTTCCCTGCCCCTTGAGGCCAGATAGTGGGCCATGGCGAGGATGCGGTTTTCCTGCAAGGTACGCACGGCATTGGCCTTGTCACCCTGGGGGTGGGAAACAAGGAAGCGCTCGTAAAGGCGCAGCGCCTTGTCAAAGGATTCGGGAGTCTGGGAAAGACTGGATTCCTCGGTAAGGAGATCCTGATAATCGCGCTCAAGGATCAGATCCCGGAGTTGGTCCCGGGTTTTTTGCAAATCCGGCGCATGACGGCTCTGGGGAAAGGAGGCGAGAAAACGGCTGAGTACGGCTTCCCGCTGTTCCGGCAGTTCCAGACGGCCGAGGGCTTCCTGGAGTCGGGCATAGGCATCCTGGTGCTGGTAGATTCTGTATGCGTAAAGACCTCCGAGGGTCATGAGAGTGGCCAGTGTGAGGATGGAGACGAGAAAGAGGGCGGCTTTTTTTCGGGAAAAAGAAGGCTTTACCGTAGCAGGTGCGGAGGCAGGCGAGGCTGGTTTCCGGGTGCGGCCGGTTTTTTTTGGGGATTTTTTCTTTGGGAGGGGATCCGTCTTTTCCGTAGCGTCCAGGGAAAGCTGCTGGGTGAAGTCCGGCTGAGTGGCCTGGCGGAACTCCTCATCGGAAAATTCATAAGCCGCAAGTCCTGAAAGGTCCGGATCCTCCGTTTCCCACCCTGGGGTATCCGCATGATGCTGGGGAGAGTTGGGGGCCCCTGGGCCTTGAAATGATTCCGGGACGCAAGGGGGGGGTTCCGGAGACACTTGTGGAAAAAAATCCGCATCCTCTTCGTCAGAAATCCGGGAGGCGCGTTCATCAAACCGCCTTGTGCCTTCCATGAGAAGGTGCATCATGGGAACCCGGATTTGCCTTTGCGTATGTGCGCAGTCCTTTTCCATATGAATGACAGGATCCGGGAGGCAGAGAATCTCATAGGCAGCTTCCAGAGCCGCAAGATCGGCGTACTGGGCGTCAATGACTTCACCATCACGGATAAAGAGCCTGCCTGTGGATCTTTTGCCTTGAACCGTGAGGGTGCAGGTGCTTTTTTCCATTTGAATCATCTGGAGAAAAGCGGGGAGACTGATGCCCTGGATTTTTCCGCCTGGAGATGAGGCCATGAAACTCCCTTGGATACGAAGGCAATGGGGCGCATGACATTGCCGACGGTGGTATGGGTTGCGCAGGGTCTGCGGGCTGCCCGGAAAAGACAAAACGTTCAGACAGCTTTTTTTAAAGTGAAAAATATCCTGCCATTCTCCGGAATGACAAGACGTTTTTTAATGGGGATGGGGGTGGGGATTTTCCGGCGGCAGAAAATCCAGGGATTGCACGCTGCGGAACCCCCTGGGCAGGAGCTGGCCCCTGCGTCCGCGTACGCCCTTGAAGGGATCGAGAAAACTCGGCTTGAGGGAAAGGCTTCGTTTTCCCGCCTGGATCACAAGGGTGGCGTTTTCCGGAAAGACGAGGAGATGCTGAAGTCTTTCCTCTCCGCTGGCCGCACGGGCGGCAAGGATGTTGATGATTTTATTGCCCTTGCCCCTGGGAAGCTCGGGCAGATCCTTTACCGGAAAAATCAGCAGGCGGCCTTCGTTGGTAAGGGCGGCCAGAAGGCTTTCTTCTTCCTGGGGCAGGAGGATGGGCTTTAAGGGGCTGGCCCCCCGGGTTAAGGTGAGAAAGCTCTTCCCCGCCCGGTTCTTGGCCATCATGTCCCCAAGGCGGGCGATGAAGCCGTAGCCTGCGTCACTGGCCACAAGAAAACGGTCTTCCGGGTCTCCTGTGAGAAGGTGGAGGGGGATGGCATCGGGCGGAAAACTTAAACGTCCGCTCAAGGGTTCTCCGTAACCTCTTGCCGAAGGCAGGCCGTGGGCGGGAAGGGAATAGGAACGGCCTTCAGAGTCGATGAACACGGCCTGCTGATCGCTCCGGGCCCGGACAGCGGTAAGGAAGGCATCCCCGGATTTGTAGGAAAGGCTTTCCCCTTCGACTTCATGGCCCTTGGCGGCCCGTATCCACCCCTTTTCCGAAAGGATGAGGGTGAGGGCTTCGGTGGGCAGAATCTCCTCGTGGCGCAGCACCCTGGATTCTTCCCGCAGGACGACCTCAGACCTTCGCGCATCCCCGAAGTTTTTGGCATCCTGGAGCATTTCCTTTTTAAGAAGACTTTTGAGCTTTTTTTCCGAACCGAGGATGTCCTCGATGCGGCTGGCTTCGGCCTCACAGGCATCCTGTTCGGCCTTGAGGCGGATTTCCTCAAGCCTTGCCAGCTGGCGCAGGCGGGTGTCGAGGATGTAGTCCGCCTGAATGTCCGTTAAGCCGAAACGCTCCATGAGGATGGGTTTGGGCTTGTCTTCTTTCCGGATGATGGCGATGACGGCATCGATATTGAGGCAGGCCAGCAGAAAGCCTTCCAGCAGATGCAGCCGGTCTCTGAGTTTTTCCAGGCGGTGCTCAAGGCGTTTGCGCACGGTTTCGGTGCGGAAGATCAGCCACTGGGAAAGGAGAGTTTTCAGGCCCAGCACACCGGGTCTGCGGTCAAGGCCGATGAGGTTCATGTTGACCCGGCAGTTTTTTTCAAGATCCGTGGTGGCGAAAAGATGGGCCATGAGGGCTTTGGCATCCATTTTTGCATTCTTCATGACCACCACGATGCGTACGGGTTCTTCGTGGTCGGCCTCATCCCGGAGATCCACCACCATGGGAAGTTTTTTGGTCTGCATCTGGGCTGCGATCTGCTCTAAGATTTTAGCCCCTGAAGTCTGGTGGGGAAGGGCTGTGATGATGATCTCTTCGTTTTCCACCGTAAAGACCGCCCGCATCCGGACAGACCCCGAGCCGGATTCATAGAGGCTTAAAAGCTCTTCCTTCGGCGTGATGATTTCTGCTCCCGTGGGAAAGTCCGGGCCTTGGATGAAGTGGCACAGGGCTTTTGTATCCGCCTCCGGATGATCAAGAAGATGGATACAGGCATCGGTGACTTCCCTCAGGTTGTGGGGCGGGATATCCGTTGCCATGCCTACGGCGATGCCGGAAGCGCCGTTAATGAGCACATTGGGAAGCCTTGCGGGCAGAACCTTCGGCTCGGTGAGGGTGCCGTCGAAGTTGGGAATCCATTCCGTTGTCCCCTGATCCAGCTCCGCCAGCAGCACTTCCGCATAGGGCGCAAGCCTTGCCTCGGTGTAACGCATGGCGGCAAAGCTTTTGGGGTCGTCCTGGGCCCCCCAGTTGCCCTGACCGTCCACCAGGGGATAACGGGTGGTGAAGGGCTGGGCCAGATGCACCATGGCCTCGTAGCAGGAGGCGTCTCCGTGGGGGTGGTACTTGCCGAGAACGTCCCCTACGGTGCGGGCGGATTTCTTGTGCTTGGCCGCAGCTTTCAGCCCCAGCTCGCTCATGGCATAGACGATGCGGCGCTGTACGGGCTTGAGGCCGTCTCCGATGTGGGGAAGGGCCCGGTCCAGAATCACGTACATGGCGTATTCGAGGTAGGCGCTTTCCGTGAAGGCGTGGAGGTTTAAGGATTCGTCTCCGCCCGGCTCCAGCCTTTCCTTTTCCGGGGCATCTGGTGTCTGGATTGTCATGTGAGCACCTCTTTTTCTCCATCCATGCGCGCCTCAAGGGTTTCATTGCCGTGGGTTTCCAGCCAGACCCGCCTGTCTGAAGAACGTTTTTTTGCAAGGAGCATGTCCATGATCTCCAGAGTGCGAGAGGCATCCTCCAGGGTCAGCCGCACCAGCCTCCGGGTGTCCGGTGCCATGGTGGTTTCCTTGAGCTGGATGGGGTTCATTTCCCCAAGACCCTTGAAGCGCAGCACACTGGCAGGCCCCTTTCTGCCCTTTCCCGAAGCAAGGCGTTTCAGGATGGCGTTTTTTTCCGACTCGTCCAGGGCGTAAAAGACCTCCTTTCCCGCATCAATGCGGAAGAGGGGCGGCATGGCCACATGCACGTGCCCCTTTTCCACAAGGGGCCTGAAGTGGCGCATGAACAGGGCGCAGATCAGGGTGGCGATGTGCAGGCCGTCGGAGTCCGCGTCCGCAAGAATGCAGATTTTGCCGTAGCGTAAGCCGGAAAGATCCTCGGAGCCGGGATCGACCCCGATGGCAACGGAAATGTCGTGGATTTCCCTGGAGCTGAGAATCTGTTCCGAATCCACCTCCCAGGTGTTGAGGATCTTGCCCCGCAGCGGCAGGATGGCCTGGGTCTGCCGGTCCCGCGCCTGTTTGGCTGACCCGCCTGCGGAATCCCCTTCCACGAGAAAAAGCTCGGTGCGCTGGCAGTCCTGGGAAATGCAGTCCGCAAGTTTACCCGGAAGGGCTGGTCCTGCGGTGATTTTTTTGCGGGACACGACCTTGGAAGCCTTGAGCCGTTTCTGGGCCGCCTGGATGGCAATGGCGGCTACGGCTTCCCCCACTTCCGGGTGACGGTTCAGCCAGAGGCTGAAGGCATCCTTTACCGAGGCCGAGACAAAGCCCGCCGCTTCCCTGGAGGAAAGCCTTTCCTTGGTCTGACCGGAAAACTGGGCTTCGGCCATTTTGAGGGAAAGAACAAAGGAGCAGGACTCCCAGACATCCTCCGGTGCGAGTTTCACCCCCCTGGGCAGAAGGTTTCTGAACTCACAGAACTCCTTCAGGGCAATGAGAAGGCCCGAGCGGAAGCCGTTCACATGGGTGCCGCCCTGGGGCGTGGGGATGAGGTTCACATAGCTTTCTCCCACAAGGCCCTGGCCTTCGGCCATCCAGGTGGCGGCCCATTCCACCTGCTCGTTGGCGGATTCTCCCTTGCCTGTGAAGGGAACTTCCGGCACCCGCTCTTCCATGCCGAGGGTGGTGTCGAGGTAGTCTCTGAGGCCGTCCTGATACTGCCAGTTTTCCTTTTCACCGGTGATTTCGTTCTGAAAAGTCACGGAAAGTCCGGGACAGAGCACGGCCTTGGCCCGGAGGGCATGGCGGAGCCTGGATGCGGAAAAATCCTGAACGTCAAAATAGCGGGGTTCCGGCCAGAAGTGAACTTTGGTGCCGGTGTTGCGGCGACTCACCGTATCGAGGATTTCAAGGTCGGATACCTTGTGACCCTGTTCAAAGGCAATGGCGTAGCGCTGGCCGTTTCTGCGGATTTCCACTTCCAGGCGGCGGGAGAGGGCATTGACCACGGAAACGCCCACCCCGTGGAGCCCCCCTGAAAAGCGGTAGGTCTTGCTGGAGAATTTGGCTCCGGCATGGAGTTTGGTGAGGATGAGCTCGACCCCGGTGAGGCCTTCTTCGGGATGGATGTCCACGGGCATGCCGCGGCCGTCGTCTTCCACGGAAAGGGACTGATCCTTGTGCAGAATGACGGTGATTTTTCTGGCAAACCCGGCAATGGCCTCATCCACGGCGTTGTCGATGACTTCCTGGGCCAGGTGGTTGGGCCTCTGGGTGTCCGTGTACATGCCCGGCCGCTGGCGGACAGGGTCGAGGCCCTTGAGTACCTCAATGGATTCTGCGGTATAGGATGTGTCAAAAGGGCTGGGTCTTTCGAACATGGGGCTTTTCCGATGCGGATAGTGTATGGGCTGACCGAAAAGATTCGATGCAGGCTTGGGGCGCTGTTTTCGTTCAGGCCGTTTTTTCCTGAGGGATCCGGTGGTTCCGTCTGGAGTATCCAGTATGTATTCAGAAAACGGCCTGTCAGCATATACCCCAAAAGACCCGGCGGAGAAAGGCCCGCAGCTGGATTTTTTTTAAGGCAGGTATCCCATGGCCCTTGAAATTTCCATGGCTGTCACGAGAAGCTCATGGGTGTGGTTTTCCCGGTCCGGTCCGGAAAGGAGGGTGGGGCTGTCGGAAATGCTGATGGCGCCTACACACTCACCATGGCTGCCCCGGATGGGGGCTGCAATGCAGCTCATGCCGTTCATGTATTCCTCGGATTCCGTGGCAAAGCCGGTGAAGTGAACCTGGCGCAGCTCTTCCCTGAAAAGTCCTTTGTCCGTGCGGGTGGCGGGTGTGAAGGGGATAAAGTCTGTGCCTTCAATGAAATCCATACGGGTTTCTTCGGGAAGAAAGGCCAGCATGGATTTTCCAAGGGCAGTGCAGTAGGCCGGGAGTCTTGGCCCCAGGTGATGCTGAAATCCCGTATGCACATGGGGAAAAAGGTTAAGGGTGACAAGAGCTGCGCTGTGGTCCCAGATGGCCACCCGGGCCATGCGGCGGGTGTTTTCCGCAAGTCTGCGGGCCGGACCCAGGCCCACCTGATTGATCTTGAGGGTGGCGGAAAGGTAGGTGCCCAGTTCATAGATTTTGAGTCCTAAGGCGTATTTCCGGGTTTCCGGGTCCTGCTGCAGGAAGCCTTCCTCATGGAGGGTCTGCATGAGTCCGTGGACCGTGGGTTTGGGCAGCTTGAGGCGCTTGCTGATGTCGGTAATACCCAGTCTTGGATTTTTACTGGAGAAAAAAGAGAGGATGCGCAGGGCGCGCTGCACAGACTGTATGCTCATGAGCGACTCGTTTCATTGCCTGAGTGGATGGGTGGAAAGGGGCCGGAGGCCGGGTAACAGGGGCGCATGGGCCGTGAGAATCCTGGGAAAGACAAGGTGAAAACGGATACCGCCTTCCTTGGGGCTTTCACAGGAAATGTTTCCCTGCAGGGTCTGGGTGACAAGATTGTAAACAATATGCATGCCAAGGCCCGTGCCTCCCTCCTTGCGGGAGGTTGTGTAAAAGGGATCAAAGATGTGCTTGAGCGTGTGGGCGGAAGCCCCGCTGCCATTGTCCCTGTAAATGAAATCCAGCATATCATCCGTTGCCCGGATGTCAAAATGCATTTCTCCGGTCTGAGTCTCCCTGAAGGCATGGCTGAGGGAGTTTAGGATGAGGTTGGTGACGATCTGGGATATGGCGCCGGGATCCTGAAAAAGCTCCAGGTCTTCGGGGCACTGGAGGCTGACCCTGTGGGGGAGCCCCCGTAGCCGGGGTTTCAGACTGAACAGGGTATCTTCCATGTACTCCTTAAGCCTGAACAGTCGGGGTTGGTTGCAGGTCTGATCCACGGAGACTTTTTTGAAGCTGGAAATGAGATCCGCAGCCCGGCTGAGATTGGTTTGGATAATACCTGTGGCTTCCTCGGCGTTTTGGAGGTAGGCGGTGAAATCCGATTGGCGGAGAATACCTTGGGAAAAGAGGCCGCGGATATGCCGGGTTCTTTCCGCAAGAAAGGAAGACGCGGTCACGCTGTTGCCCACAGGCGTATTGATTTCGTGGGAAACTCCCGCCACAAGGGATCCCAGGGAAGCCATTTTTTCCGACTGGACCAATTGCTCCCTTGTATTTTCAAGGGCTTCAATGGATTCTTTGAGTTCCCGGTTGATTTTTTCAAGCTCCGCGCTTCTTTCCCGTAAAGCGGTTTCCGCCTCCCTCTGAACTGTGATGTCAAAGGCCATCTCATAACGAACAATGCGGCCGTCGGGCCAACGGATGTTTCGGCTGAAGCATCGGAACCAGTTTTGACTGTTGGCCTGGAAAAACTCATGGGGAAAGCCGTTTTTTTCTGTGCCCTGAGACATATGGATGCCGGTGCAGTGGGTGCAGGGCTGGGGGTTTCGGTGAATGATGTGATGGCAGACCTGACCGGTGGCGTCTCCCCAGAGTTTCTTGAATGCCTGATTCACAAAAAGCAGACGGTGAGTGGAGGGATCCGTGACATAGATGGCTTCATCAATGCTGTCGAAAATGGAAAGGAGCTGCTCCCTTTCCTCATTGAGGGCTGCGGTGCGCTCTTCCACCCTTTGTTCCAGATCCTGATTGAGGGTCTGGAGGCGGCTAAGAATTTCGTTGATGGTGAGGGCAAGATGTCCCATTTCATTTTTTTGGTGTTTTTCGGGTATGGTAATGCGTTTATCTTCGGGTTTTGAGGGATGGATCAGGGTGATTTCCCGGGCCATCTCCAGGAGCGGGCGGGTGAGGTTACGATAAAATATATAAGAAAGAATCAGGGCCATGCTGAGGTACTGGGCCAGCTCCATGAGCAGGTTCATGGCGGATCTGCGGAAAAGGCCGGAAAGGAGAGGGTGAGGATCGATCTCGATTTCAATGTATCCTACGGCCGTATGGCTGGGTCTGAAAACCAGAGGATGGCGAAAACGGTGGGGATGGGGCATGAAACGGACAAAGGGCCTGAAAAAATCTTCTGTTTTGTTTTTTTCCTTTTCAATCAGCACCAGTCCGAAATCATCCACAAGGCGGACCATGCCGATGATGGGAAGACCGGTAAGTCCTTCCGCAGTACGTTGGGCAAGGGCCTTGTCCTGGTAATAGAGGGATTGGGCTGCGGAGGCCTCACTGATGGTAAAAAGCTGGGCAATCTGGTTTTCCAGGGCCCTTTGCTCACTGTAATAATCAAAAACTGTGCGGATGCAGCTGGTGCCAAGGCCCATGCATATGGCCAGAATGAGAACCCATAGGGTCTGGCGCAGGGCGAGGCTGCTGCGGATGTGGGACAAGAGTCCTGTCATGGTTCTCCCCTGGGTGCGGGTTTGGAACTGACTGGGGCAAGGTAGCGGGCAAGGCTGCCGTCTGCCTTCATCTGGGCAATGATACGGTTGATTTCAGGAAGCAGAGCAGCGGCGGGGCTGTCCTTGGCAATGGCGATATGCAGATCCTGGGAGGCCAGGGCTTTGGGATGAATTTCGAGAAAAAGGGCCTGGGGCATGGTTTGCATCCGCGCCCGGATGTTGCTTTCCGTGCCAATGAAAAAATCAATGCGGCCTGAAGCGAGGGTGCTCAGTCCGGCATCCATACTGGGCAGGCTTTCCACGCGCAGACCCAAGGCATGGGCACCCTGTTCCAGGGATGGAACCTGGCCTGTGACGAGGCCCAACGTATAGCCCGCAAGATCTTCCAGACTGTTCAGGGCAAAATCGGGATGTTTGCGGGTATCATAGCAGAGAACGGTGCGGCTTGTGAAAAGGGGATCGGAATAGCGTACGCGGGTGGAGAGGGAGGGTTGCTGCTGAACCAGGAGAATGCCATCAATATGGCCGAATTCCAGCATGCGGGTCACCCGCAGCCAGGGATGGACCACCACCTGGATGGCGTGGCCGGTGCGGGCGAAGATTGCTGAGACAAGATCCACCCCCTGGCCCTGGTGGGTGGGACCGTACTCCCCCTCCACCCAGGGGGGCATGGGATCGCTGGCCAGGAGAAAGGGAATGTCAGCGCGCAGAGATCCGGATGCTCCTGGCAGAAGCGCAAGGAGCATGGGGATGAATATCAACCATCTGCGAAGCGACAGGAACCTCATACCTACCCGGTCACGTGCGTTTTAAATTCCTGATGAGTCTGGGACACCGACCGGAGTCCCTGAAAAGAAGGCCATGGGTGCATTTCCTATGCAATAAAAACAGGTTTTCATGGGGCCAAGCCATGCTTTCCCCTTTGTCTGTGGGGCTGGGATCCATGCTTCGGGTCTGGGGCAAGAATGTACGGCCCCTCTGCTCCGCGTGCGAAGGAGATCCGGATCCGGGAGTTTTTTTTTAGCGCATGGCCCTGAAGCAGGGGTGCAGTCAGAGCCTTACTTATCATTTCGCATCGGAATTTTCCAGAGAAGACCCATGCGGAGGTCCGGAAACATCCGGATGAAGGGAATCCTTAAACCAGGGCCTTAGATCTTCCGTATCCGGAATTCCGTCTCCATCGCTGTCCGCATCCAGGGTGAGGCCGCTTTGGAGGATCTGGGATTCTGAAGCCAGAGGCGAGAAGAAATCCGGATGACCGTCGCCATCCGTATCAAAACGGGCGACCCCCTGACCTGGAAAGGCATCGTAAAGCAGGACATCCTGGCGAATGCGCAGCATAAGTTCAGTGTCCAGGCCTTCTTCAATGGAAACATGGCGCAAAGCTTCGTAGGCTTCCCTGAACCAGCCTGCCTGAATGTAAAGTTGGGCGATGAGAAGCTTGAGGTTTTTCTGGAGCATGGGATTGACGATTTTGTCTGAAATCGCCTCATTTTCCCGGAGGAGTACGCGGGTCTGATCATCGCGTATGCCAAAGCTCAGGCGCAGCCTGATCATCCGGATGAGCAGATGGAACCTGGTTTCATATTCGCGATCCGAGGGCAGCAAGGAGATCTGGCTGCGGATGAGCCTTTGCTGGGCTCTGGCGTGCAGTTGCAGAATGCGTTGGTGCAGGGTGGGATCATTGAATCGGCGGCAGAGGATACCCAGGTGCTGGATGCAGGATGCAGCCTTATCCGGATCCATGTCCATGGCTTCGAAAATATCCATGGCCTCAGTCATGAGTTCATTTGCGACCTCCGGAAGAAAATCCGTGAATGCGGCGGCAAGTTCTCCCATTTCCCAGGGGCTCTGTTCTTTCCAGGGCTTGCGGCGGAGTTCCATGCGCAGGCTTTCCATGATCTGGCGTGCATGGGCCGGATTCTGTCCCTGGAGGAGGGCGGTGATCAATCTGCGGACCTCCGTCGGGCGGACAGGGGGGGAAGCGGTGGATTCGAGGACGTGGTACTCTTCCCAGAGGAGAGGCGCTTTCTGACCTTCGCGGATGCGGCTTTGCAGGGCGCGGATTAAAAGGGTGGGCCTGTGGTCAGGATCAGGAAAATCCTCGATGAAGTTGAGGATATCCTCTTCACTTTCCTTTGGCCCCATCAGGCTGATCAGACGGGATGCAAGATTCTTCTGGATCTGAGCCGGACGCCTGAAATTATAAAGCCGCTGACGTGTCCGTAGAACGGCCAGGTTCTGATCGGAGAGGCCGGGATCCGGGTGTACGGTAAAGGGAAAAACGGCTGGAATGCGTGCGGATATTTCGAAGGCCTCTTCTTTGAAGCCTGCGCTGTAGAGAATTTCTGCGATGGTGGGGAGCAGGGCCTCAAAGCTCTTCCCGGAACTCCGGGCTTCAAGGGCCCTTTCCCAGGAAAGGAGAAGTTGTTTGTAAAGGGCAAGGATTTTGTCCGGGGGAGCGCCGGTCTGTCCGTAAAAGCGCAGCAGGGCTATCTGGATGACGGCCTGGGACGTGCTGTTCTGGGTTTTTCCGCCTTTGCCGAAAATATAGGTGTGTTCAAGATTCTCGTGGATTTCGCGTTCGGAAAAAAAAGGCTGGGTATCCCTTGAGGCGACAATTCTTTCCAGTAGCCGGGCGCTGCGCTCCACAGCCTGGACATCGCCCCGGGCATGGGCCATAAGGCCGAATCTTCTGATTTTATGGAAAAATTCGAATTTCAGAGCAAAGGTCGGAATCTGGGGGGAGAGTTGTTTTTCCAGTAGGAGAAAATGCTTTTTTGCCAGGGGATACTGGTTTTCCAGGAGATACAATTCCAGCCACTGCTCCTGTACCGCTGGGCTCTGCTTCTGTTTGCGGGTAAAGCTGCGGTCCAGGCGCAAGAGCAGTAGATGGGCTTCCTTTTCCATGCCCAGGCTCTGAAACTGGTTGTAAGCCAGGCGGTAGATGCGAAAGCGAGTGGCCAGGTTGTGGATGCGGGTATCGGCCACATGGAGGGCCGCTTCCGTTTCTTCCTGACACAAGAGAATCCGGGCGAGGAATTCTTCATGCTGGGGGGTGTGCCGGAAATCAGGGATTCGGTGCAGAATCCGCCAGGCAAAGCTTGCGGGCGAGAGATCGGAGTTGTGGAAAAGGGCGGCCCTTGCGGCATTGTCATTACCGGGAAGCTCCTCAGGGCTGAGGGGAAGGTGGCTGGGCAGGGGATGCAGGGCGCCGAGGCTGAGAAGCCGGACTCTGTTCTCCTCCCCTTTCATTGCCGTATGGGCGCAGGCAGTCAGAAGAAGACAAAGAAGTCCGAAGAAAAAATGGCGCATGTTCATGGGGCTTCTCTGCCGGGGGGCTCGATGTAAAAGAAAGGGGCCTCAATGGTTGTGGCTCGACAGAGAGGGCACTTTCCGGGTTTGGAAAAGCGGCTCCGGTTTTTGAAGGCATACTGACAGCTGCGGCAGAAGGGCGGAATCTGGCTGATACGGAGATGCAGGGGCTTAAGGCTTCTTTCCACATGGGGAAGTTCAGCCAGAATATGTTTTTCGGGCATCCCCAGGGTCTGGGAAAGATCCCGCAGGCAGTGGGGGCCTTGCATGAGCAGCTCCCGGATTTTCTGTCTTGGCGTATGATCCCCGTTCATGCGGCTACCTTTGTTGAAAAAATATAACCATACGTTTTTTCTGGATAGGATTCAAATGTTTTTCCTGTTTTTGCTGGCAGGGGGATGCGGAATGTTATCCCATGCGGATGGCTGTGGGCCTTTTGTCTGGCGGACACTGCTCCAGAAAATAGCGGTCTGTCATGCCTGCGATGAAATCCCGGACAATCTCGGCGTCCCTGTGAGTTTTTACGTACCCTTCATCCATGTGGGCCAGGAAGTGTGTAAAAAGCGGGCTGGAGTCTTTTTTATGGGCCAGATCCGTCATAAATCTCTCAAAGAGCAGGTGAAAGAGATTCCGGACGCCGCTGAGGTGCTTTTTGATAATCGGGTTGTGGTAAATGGCTTTCAGGTTGAACTCCCTGAGCAGGAGGAGGGCGTGGGAAACCCCGGAGCTGAAGCGGATTTCTCCCCTCTGCCCGCTGTGGGTCAGGACATCCGTGACCAGGCGGTAGACAATGCTGCCATTGGTATGACCCAGAACTTTCACCGCTTCGGCGGGGAGATCCTCCCTTGTGATGATTCCGATGCGGATGGCATCTTCCATATCCCTGCCGATGTAGCCGATGGTATCTGCCATGCGCATGACGCAGCCTTCCGGGGTCATGGGCGTGAGAGGAATTTCCGGCGTTTGAATAAGGGCCTGGATTTCCCTTTCATGGACGGAAAAATCTTTATTTTTCATGGGGAAAAGTTCGATATCATGAATCTCCCCGTCATGGCAGAGGATACCGTCGAGGGTCTGGAGGCTTAGGTTCCAGCCCCTGCCTTTACGCTCCACCTTGTCAAGGAATTGCACACTCTGGGCATTGTGCTGAAAGGTTCCGATGCCGCAGGACAGGCAGATTTCCGATAAAAAGCCTTCCCCATCATGGCCAAAGGGCGGATGTCCGATGTCGTGTCCCAGGGCAATGGCTTCAATGAGATCCTCGTTGAGACCAAGAAAACGGCCGATGGTGCGGCCTATTTTGGATACGAGCTGGACGTGAAGAACCCTGTGGGTCAGGTGATCGTTGTGGATGAGGCTGAAGACCTGGGTTTTATCAATGTAGCGCGTGTAGGCAAGGGAGTGCAGGATGCGGTCTGCATCCACACTGAAGGCTGAACGGTAATCGGTTTTCAGCCGGTCTTCGGAAAGGCGGCGAAGGGCTGCGGTATCGGGGGTGGCCTGGGCCTGCATGGGGCTGGGGGACTGGCTGTGGGGCATGGGAGCCTTGTGTGCGGTGTGATCGGCTTGTTTTTAAGGCACCACCCAATGGATGACGGTGGGGGCGGGCCGCAGCGTTGCGGCCCGCAGGCAATCAGAGCTGGGCCATGAGATTTTTTATAACCTGATCCAGATCCCGTGTAAAGCCGCTTTCCTTGCGTGCGATGGGATCCCCTGCGTCGCAGGCGTCCACCACAAGGGCGTCGTAGGGCAGGGTGCCGAGGAAGGGGATACCCGTGGCCTTGGCTGTGGTCTCGCCGCCGCCAGTCTTGAACAGTGCGATGCGTTTTCCGCAATGAGGGCAGTCAAAGGGCCCCATGTTTTCCACAAGGCCTGCGATGTCGAGGTTCACGGTTTTGCAGAAATTGATGGATTTGCGGACATCCGCAAGGGCCACTTCCTGGGGAGTGGTCACCACGATGGCCTTGGCCTCGGGAACACTCTGGACCACGGTGAGGGGCTCGTCGCCGGTGCCCGGAGGGGCGTCGATGATGAGAAAATCCAGGGTTCCCCACTCCACGGAGGTAATGAACTGCTGGATCATACCGGATTTGGCGGGGCCTCGCCAGATGACAGCCTGATCACGATCCTGCATGAGGGACTGCATGGAAATGACGCCCAGGTTTTTGCCGCCATTGGCGGGAATGAGGCGTTTGGCTTCGGATACGTCGAGAAGACCGGAGAGTCCCATCATCTGTGCGATGCTGGGACCATGCAGGTCCACGTCCATCAGGCCGACCTTAAAGCCTTTTTCCGCAAGGGCCACAGCCAGGTTGGTGGCCACAGAGCTTTTTCCCACGCCGCCTTTGCCGCTCATGACAAGAAACTTATGGCGGATTTTTCCCAAAGACTCCCGCATCATGGCTTCTTTTTCATCGCTGGGGTTCTTCTTTTTCTTCTGCTCTGGCATTTTTTCATGGATCATGTTTTTTCTCCCACCGTATTCACGGTTGCACACAGGTAAGCATCAAGGCATTGACCGTTTCTAAAAAAAGTGGCGGAAGACTCCTGGCATTGCGGGGAGGAGCCCGCTATTTTTTTAGAAGTTTCCGCCCCCTGTCTCCCGGAGAGGCGGAACAGGGCATACGGCTTAGGGTTTTATTGCCTCGTTTCGGAAGCGTCAATAGAATTGTTTTGGGATATGGCTCATTAATCCGAAAAGGCCACAGCCCGGACATGTAAGGGCAGCCGCAAGATAAGGTGTCAGCAGGGGAAGGCAGGGGGATGTCATGGCAGAAGAAAACGGTCGGCTCCGATACCAGGCAGGACTTCCATATACCGGATACGGAGTCTGAAGGCATGGTCTCCGCTTTCAATGGCCCATATGCGAGGGGCTTTGCTGAGCGAGGTGAGGGCATAGAGGGGGACGCCTCTGTGGATGCGCTCCATGCGCAGGATTTCACCCTGGGCATCCAGAACAAGGCGGGCCCGCAGGTGACGTCCCTCGTGCAGCAAAAATACATCCGGAGCTTCGGAGACAACGGCAGTCCATGGGGGCAGAGGAAATTCACCCGCCAGAAGATGGGTGAATTCTTCCATGCTGAGGGCAAGTCCCAGAGTTTTCCGGGTCAGGGTTTCAAGGGAGCGGGTTTTCTGCTCTTTACCCGTTTCGGCTTCGCGTATCTGAACAAGGCCAGGAGTTGCCAGCATTTCAAAAAGTGGGGTTCCCATGGGGGAGAGAGCTGCCAGGCGGAGGCCCTGGCCTTTTGAGACCAGGCCTGCCAGCTGGAGACTTCCGCCCGGTGGAATGGCGTCCGGAAGGGTGAGCACGGCGCGGGTTGTAAAATGATCGGGAATCCGGGGTTGCGTCTGGAGGGCGGAAGGCAGCTTGCCCGGATCCAGGGGAGTGGGGCGGTGAAGTCCGCATCCTGGCGCAAAAACAGAAACTGCCAGCAGGGCCCAGAGGATCTGGATACTTCGGTTAGGGAAAGGGAAATGGGAAAGAAGGTTCAAGGATTCTGACTCCCCGTTGCCTGCTGCGGATCTGCGAGATTTTTCAGTTTTTCCAGCACCACGGGATCTTCTCTGAAGAAGAGGGATTTCTCATAGGCTTCCCGGGCGGCCTGGATGTCGTCAAGGTGGTGATATACATCCCCCAGATGTTCCAGGATGGTGGGATCCTCAGGAAGAAGGCGAGCGGCCTGTTCCAGATAGGGGAGGGCCTTTTCCGCTTTACCCTGTTTGAAATAGACCCAGCCCATGCTGTCGGTGATATACCCGTCGCCGGGCTTGAGATGCATGGCCCTGCGGATGAGCATTTCCGCTTCGTCCAGCCGGGTCCCCATTTCCGTGAGGGTGTAGCCAAGGTAGTTCAGGGCATTGGCATGATCCGGATTCTGACTGATGAGGATCTCCATCTGGGTGATGGCTTCCTCCTTTTCTCCCATTTTATCGAGAACAACCCCCAGTCTGTACCGGGTATGCGGATCTTCGGGATCCTGTTCAAGGCTGTTTCGGAAAATGTCTGAAGCCTCTTGCAGACGCCCGGCTTCTTCATAGAAGGCGCCGAGATAGAGCCGAAGCGTGGGCTCTTCGGGGTTGGCGGCAAAGGCGGCTTCCAGCATGGCAAGCCCCCGTTCCACTTCCCCGGCCTGCTGATCCATGTAGGCAAGGTGGACAACGGCCTTGCGATAAACGGGGTCTCTGGGATCAATGGAAAGATAATGCCTGCGTGCTTCTTCCAGCATGCCCGCCTCTTCATAGGCCAGCCCGAGGGCATAGCGGATTTCTGCATTTTCAGGGTCACCGGATAAGAGTCCCTGAAGGAGAAAGATAGCGTCCCTGAAACGTTTGTTTTCCATAAAAACGGAAAAAATACGACGGACTGCGGCTTCCCGGAGTTCATCCTCTGCGGCCAGGGAAGCCATGCGGGTGAGGGCGGCTTCCTCTTGTCCCATCTGTCTCAGAAAAAGGGCAAAATCCGTAAGCACTTCTACGGAAGCCGGATCCATCTCAAGCAGCTCTTCGTAGGCCCGGTGGATCCGACTGACCATGGGGTTGTTCTTCTGGGGGGGCATGAGGATTCTTTTACCTGTTTCCAGGTGATCCACATCTTCAAGCAGGGGATTGAGCGCCAGAACCTGCTTGCGCAGCCGGGGGGAAGGAGGTCCGGAATGGCGGACTAAAAGGGCATCCAGGGTGTCGCCTGCCTGGATCTCCACGGAAAGGGAGCGGGTGAGCTTGTGATTAAGGATTTTGATGCGCTCCAGGTAGGGCTCCAGAAGCTGGGGCGCCATCTCAATGACTCTTTCAAAGTTTTCAAGGGCTTCTTCCGGTTTCCCCAGCAGGGAGAGCAATTGTCCGAGGTAATAGTATCCCGCATAATTCTCAGGATACTGAGTCACCAGGCTGCGGTAGATCTGTTCGGCTTGATGCGGTTTTTTCTGGGCCAGGTAGAGATTGCCGAGAATGAGGTAGATCCTTTCCCGGGTGGGGTCCAGGCGGATCACCTCTTCATAGATGGGAATGAGTTCCTGGATGTCCTGCTCCAGCATCTGGCGGATACCGGCAAGGACAATGAGGGTGTCAGGATCCCGGGGATCCAGTTCTCTGGCCCGTTCAATGGCTTGAAGCGCAGCCCTGGGCTGTCCGGCGCGTACGAGAAGGGCGGCCAGCTCCCGCTGGAGAAAGGGAGACTGGGGGTCCAGGGCAGCAGCCTGACGGAGAAAGCCAATGGCTTCCAGAGGGCGGTTGCGATTCAGGCGGATCTGGGCTTCCGTAAAGTAATAATAAGGGGATTCCGATGCCCTGGGTCGCTGTATGACAACTTCTTCGGGCATCTCCGGAGGAAGGGGCTGATGCTGGGCAGGTTCATCCTGCTCCGGAATCGTTGGGGAAATTTTTGCTGTGCATGCAGGGAGAAGAAAAAAGAACAGAAGCACAGAGGCAAGGTGCAGAACCTTTTTCCCGGAATCCGGGCAGTTTGTATGGAAATTACGATGGCGCAGTAGTTTTTGCATACTTTGAAGATCTGCTTTCATGGATTCGTTTTTTTTTGGGGGGCCGACTTGCCCGGACAAAGGGCAGACCGGGCGCATGCCTCAGAATTCAGAGAGCATCGGAGGTGTATACATCAAAATCAGGAAGCTCTTTCTGGAAATAGGTCTGCATTTTCTTGATGATGCCCTTTTCAATCTGCCGGACCCGTTCCCGCGAGATGCCATAGGCCTCGCCGATTTCCTGGAGGGTCACGGGTTCATCGGAAAAAATTCTTTTTTCAAAAATTTCAAGTTCCCGTTCATTGAGCTGGGAAGTGAATGCTGCGATTTTATCGTGAAGCATATTCTCGATCTGCTTGCGTGCCACCTCATCTTCTGCGGAGGTGGCCTCGGAGCCGAGAAAGGACATGCGGTCGGTTTCCGAGTCTTCCCGGACCGGCGCATCCAGGGACAGATCCCAGGCATCCAGGCGCTGGTCCATGTCAATGACTTCTTTCTGGGAAACGCCCAGGCGATCGGCCAGAAGTTTGGGTTTGGGATCAAAGCCCTGGTCAATGAGATTCTGTTTTTCTTTTTTAAGTTTGAAGAAGAGTTTGCGCTGCCCCTGGGTCGTTCCGATTTTTACAAGACGCCAGTTGTCCATGATGAATTTGAGGATGTAGGCCTTGATCCAGAAAGAGGCGTAGTAGGAAAACTTAACACCCTTGTAGGGGTCAAATTTGCGCACAGCCTGCATGAGCCCGATGTTCCCCTCCTGGATGAGATCCAGGAGGTTCTGCATCCAGACGCGCTGAAATTCAAGGGCGATTTTCACCACAAGCCTCAGATTGGCTGTGGTGAGGATATAAGCGGCTTCAGGATCATTGTCTTCCTGCACCCGACGGCCCAGTTCCACTTCTTCTTCACGCGTAAGGAGCTTATATTTACTGATTTCGGAAAGATAGCTCTGAAGGGGATCAATTTTGGCAAGGGCGTTGGCAGACTCTTTTCTGGGTACGGGAAGGTTTCGGTTGGAAGGGGATTTTTTTTGTGCGTTTTTTTCTGTCATGGTGGCATTTCCCGCTGACTGTTGAGCTTTGGGTATAGGCCCGGATCGGAGTTTTCGGAATCCATTGAAGGAGGCTGGTCCGGTTGCCAGAATGGGTATCATCCCATGCCTGCATGCGGATGTAAACCGTACAGCGGATAATGGCTGGGAGAACTGGGCGGCTCCTGAGCCTATCTTTTTTTAATTGTTGCATTTTTTTGTTTTGCATTTTTGATCTTTCCCCATGGGAGAGGCTCGCTTCTGGCATGGAAAGGGGGATTAAGGATTTTTTTTGAGGATACGATGCGCAAAAAATCTGTTGTAAAGAGCATTTTTTTGCTGGACAAGGCAGGCCCCCTCTGCTAGAAAGCGTTTTCGTTATGCGCCAGTAGCTCAGCTGGATAGAGCAACGGACTTCTAATCCGTAGGCCGGGAGTTCGAATCTTCCCTGGCGCGCCATGCGCCTTGAAAAATGGGGTTTTCGAACCTTATTCATAACAGATGGGCGGGAATAACTCAGTGGTAGAGTGCAACCTTGCCAAGGTTGAAGTCGCGGGTTCAAATCCCGTTTCCCGCTCCACATATATTTTTTGTCATACCCTCCCATATGCGGGAATAACTCAGTGGTAGAGTGCAACCTTGCCAAGGTTGAAGTCGCGGGTTCAAATCCCGTTTCCCGCTCCATCCGCATTAAAAGCCTTCTCTTCGGAAGAAGGCTTTTTTATTTCCAGGCCCCGTAGTCAGCCCATCTGAATCCGGCGAGATCGGTTTTTTTCATTCCGCCTCTTCAGAACGGAAGACCTTGGCCGCTTCCACGGCCCGCTCCCAGCCCCGGCAGCGTTTCAGAGCCTCTTTTTTGGGCATCTCCGGCGTAAAGGTCTGAAGGCTTCCTTCCCTCTGAAGTTCCTCTCGGTTTTTCCAGAAGCCAAGGGCCAGTCCCGCAAGGTGGGCCGCACCCAGGGCCGTGCTTTCCACAGAGCCGGGTCGGTCCACGGGAATGCCGAGGATGTCGCTCTGAAACTGCATGAGAAAATTATTTTCAACCGCCCCGCCGTCCACCCGAAGCCTGGGAATGGGGATGCCCGCATCCTTTTCCATGGCAAGCAGCACATCCCGGCTCTGGTAGGCTAAGGATTCCAGCGTGGCGCGGATGAAATGCTCCTTTTGCGTACCCCGTGTGAGCCCGAAAACCGCACCCCGTGCATCCGGATCCCAGTGGGGGGTACCCAATCCCACAAAGGCGGGCACCACATAGACCCCTGCTGTGTCCGGAACGCGACGGGCATAGTCTTCGGATTCCGAGGCATTCCGGAACATGCGCAGGCCGTCCCGCAGCCACTGGATGGCAGAACCTGCCACGAAAACGGAGCCTTCCAGGGCATAGGTCACTTTGCCCTCCACCTCCCAGGCGATGGTGGTGAGCAGCCCGCTCTGGCTTTTAACGGCTTTCTCTCCGGTGTTCATGAGCATGAAGCAGCCCGTGCCATAGGTATTTTTGGCCATGCCCGGCATGTGACAGCCCTGACCGAAAAGGGCGGCCTGCTGGTCTCCGGCCATGCCGGCGATGGGCAGCACATGACCAAAGAGGGTTTCCGGAAGGGTGTGGCCGCAGATGCCGGAAGAAGGAACAATACGGGGCAGCATGGCTTCCGGAATGCCGAGGATGTCAAGGAGATCCCTGTCCCAGCCTTTGGTGTGGATGTTGCACATGAGGGTACGGGAGGCATTGGAAAGGTCGGTGACATGGCTCTTGCCGCCGGTCAGCTTCCAGATGAGCCAGGTGTCGATGGTGCCAAAGAGGATTTCTCCCTTTTTGGCCCTTTCCTGTGCGCCCGGAACCCTGTCAAGGATCCAGCGCACCTTGGTGCCGGAAAAGTAGGGATCCAGAAGAAGGCCGGTGCGCTGCCAGAAAAGGGGTTCATGGCCTGCCTTCCGGAGTTTTTCGCAGATGTCCGCACTCTGTCGGGACTGCCAGACAATGGCCCTGTGGATGGGCCTTCCCGTTGTCGGATCCCAGATCACCGTGGTTTCCCGCTGATTGGTAAGGCCTATGCCCGCAATGCTTTCCCCGCTGACTTCGGGTTTTCCCAGCATTTCCGCCACAACGGCCTGCACTGAGGCCCAGATTTCCATGGCATCCTGTTCCACCCAGCCGGGCTTTGGAAAATGCTGGGTGAATTCCTTCTGGGTGATGTGGAGAATCTCGCTCTCTTTATTAAATAAAAGGGCGCGGGAGCTGGTGGTTCCCTGATCAATGGCAAGGATGTGGGGTTTTTCGCTCATGAAAACTCCGTGAAGGCAGGAGGGGAAGACGGCGGGCAGGGGCCTTTTTTAGATTCAGCAGTCAGAAAACAAAAAAAGCCCCGGAAAAACTTCCGGAGCTTCCCTGAAATTTCTTTTGTGGCGCGCCCGGCACGACTCGAACGTGCGATCTTCGGCTCCGGAGGCCGACGCCTTATCCACTGGGCCACGGGCGCAACAGACGACTAATTAGAAGAAAGGCCTTCGGCTGTCAAGGAATTTTATGGGAACGGAGGAAGCAAGGGGGGCCTCTGAAGAAATAACGGGATTGCACGCATGGGTGGCGGGTCTTCTCCCTTTCCTCTGAAGGTTTTGTGTGAGAAAGAAGAAAGGGAGGCCCAAGGCCGGGCCAGGTATTTTTTTGAATGTCATTATTTTGAAAGCATGAGCCCTCCCAATGGAAAAAACACCCATAGAACTTCTGGCCCCGGCAAAGGATCTTGCCACAGGCCTTGCCGCTCTGCACCATGGTGCGGATGCCGTATATATCGGAGCCGACCGTTTCGGCGCACGGGCCGCCGCAGGCAACTCCATGGCGGATATCGAGGCCCTCTGCCGTCATGCCCACGGCTTTCATGCAAGGGTCTATCTCACCCTCAACACCCTCTTCCATGACAGCGAGCTGGAGGCGGTTTCGGTTCTCGTCCGTGAGGCCTGGAATGCAGGGGTGGATGCCCTCATCGTGCAGGATATGGCCTTTCTGGAGATGGATCTTCCTCCTTTTCCCCTGCATGCCAGCACCCAGATGCACAATATGGATGCAGAACACATCGCCTTTCTCGAAGCCGCAGGTTTTTCCCGGGTGGTGCTGGCCAGAGAGCTGGATCTTGGTGCCATCTCCCGTATCCGGGAGAAGAGCTCCATTGCTCTGGAGGCCTTTGTCCATGGGGCCCTCTGCGTGAGCCATTCGGGGCGCTGCTGGATGAGCCTTGCCATGGGCGGCCGAAGTGCCAACCGGGGCGTCTGCGGTCAGCCCTGCCGCCTGCCCTGGAATCTTGTGGACGAAGGGGGAAGGCTTCGTGCGCAGGATAAGCACCTGCTTTCCTTAAAGGACATGGATCGTTCAGGCGGGCTTGTTTCCCTTCTTGAGGCCGGGGTGACTTCCTTTAAGATTGAGGGCAGGCTCAAGGACGGGGCTTACGTGAAGAATGTCACGGCCTTTTACAGAAAGGCCCTGGACGGGGCCCTGGAAAACTGGAAAAAGGGCAGGCCCGCCTCCCATGGCAGATGTACCTTCTCCTTTACGCCTGATCCCAGAAAAACCTTTCATCGGGGAGCAACGGAGTATTTTCTTTCCGGAAAAAGGGGGGATATCAGCCATATGGATACGCCCAAATCCCTTGGGGAGCCCCTGTGTCCCATCCAGGGCCTTGAGGGGGCTGTTCTTGTGCTGCAAAGGGAGGCGGATCTTGTGCCAGGCGACGGGCTCTGCTTTGTGGATGTAAAGGGCCGGATGCGGGGACTTTCCGTGAACCATTATGAGGGGAAAAAAATAGGGCCTTCGCCCGGTTCCCTGAGTGGTCTTAAGTCTGCGGATGTGGCGGGCCGTATGCTGTACCGGAATCTTGATGTCCGGTTCCGCAGGCTTCTGGATTCGGAAAAAAGCGGGGTGCGCAGGCTGCCCGCAGCCCTTTTGTTCCGGGAGGAGAAGGGGACGTTTTTTCTGGAGATGCGGGATCTTTCTTCGGGTCTTCATGTGACTGTGGGCTTTGAGGGGGAGGCTGAACCTGCCAGAAATCCGGAAACCGGCCGGGAGGTGATCCGGCGTCAGCTGGAAAAGCTCGGGGATACGCCCTTTATCGCGGAAGGGGTGGAAGTGACGGCGGGGAGCTGGTTTTTCCGGGCCTCGGATCTCAATGCCCTGCGCCGCAGGGCGGTGGCAGCCCTCTGGGAGCTGCGTGAAGCTTCCCATGAAAGGGGGTTCCGAAGGACACCTTCTCCGGGTTTTGATTCCTTACCTTATCCGGTGAGGGTGCTGGATGCCTCTTTCAATATCCTCAATGATCTGGCAAGGGCCTTTTACGAAAAACATGGCGCTGAGGTGCTGTCCATGGCCCATGAGAAGGTGGGGATCAGACCCGGAGACCGGGTCATGACCACCCACCACTGTCTGCGCTATACCTTTGGGGCCTGTCCCCGCCACCATGGGGGAGAAAGCAGGGAGAACTGGCGGCTGGAGACAAAGGGGCTTGCCTTTACCCTGGTGTTTGATTGTGCTGCCTGCAGGATGCAGGTTTTTTTGCCTGAAAAACCACAGGATGTGGGTTTGTAAAGATTTTTTTATGATCTTTTTTTCTTCTTTTTTTGAGACCTTTGAGGGCTTTGGGAAGATTCGGAATGCACCTTTCCTGTTGGCTGCAGGGGGACACTTTCTTTTCTCGAATAAAGGAAGAGGAGGAGGCCGCAGAGAAAAAAGGGCAGACTCAGGATTTGTCCCATATGAACAGGAAGGTTAAAGGCCGTTTGCTGGGTCTTGAAGATTTCAAGAAAGATTCTGGCCATGGCCGGGGCCATGAGGGCAAGGGAGGTGAGTCGCCAGGGGATTTTTCCGGCTCCTTTTTTCCAGGTGAGAAAAAGGAGCAGACTGCATCCTGCATAGGCCAGAGACTCGTAAAGCTGTACGGGGTGTCTGGGAAGAAGGTCTACGTGGGTGAAGACCACCCCCCATCCGGACCGGATGGGAATGCCCACCAATTCGGAATTAAAGAAGTTTCCAAGGCGGATAAGGGCAGCCCCCATGCAGCCTGCCACCACAAGGTGATCTGCAAGCCAGGAAAAGGGAGTTTCCCTGTGTTTTCGGCTGTGGAGGTAGAGGGCCAGGAAAAGCCCCAGAATGCCGCCATGGCTGCCAAGCCCCCCTTCCCAGATTTTAAGAATTTCCAAGGGGTTGCTTAAATAAAAAACCGGATCATAAAAAAGGCAGTGGCCGAGGCGGGCACCGATGATGACGCCTGCCATAATGCGATACAAAAGGGGCTCCAGGGCCTCGGGGTTCTTGCCTTCTTTTTTATATACGTGCTGCATCCAGATCATACCGCAGATAAAGGCGGACGCAAAAAAAAGCCCATACCAGCGGATGCTCAAAGGTCCGAAACTGAAGAGAACGGGGTCTGCACTCCAGATTATGGGTGTTGGCACGGGGATGCGCCTCCATAGGTGTTGGTGTGAATTTTTTCACGCATGAGGCTTTCTTCAGGGTGCCCCTTCAGGGTTTCTGCTCCATAGCCAATGGCAAGGATGGCCAGAACTTTCATACTTTCCGGGATGCCAAGGATTCGGCGGGTTTCTTCCTCAGAGCTGATATGGTCGCTGAACAGGCGTTTTCTCACCTGAACCCAGCAGCTTTTAAGCCCTATGGATTCTGCCGCAAGCTGCATGAAGATCATGGCGATGGAGGCGTCTTCCACCCACACATCGCAGCGCTTGGGATCCGCAATGACCACCACGCCCAAGGGGGCTCCGTTGAGAAAGGAGGCGCCATGGGGTTTCACCCGGGACAGTTTGGCAAGAAGGGCAGGCTCTGTCACAAAGATGAATTCCCAGGGGTTGAGATTCCGGGAGGAAGGGCTGCGCAGGGCGGCTTCCTGAAGAAGAAGGATTTTTTCCTTTTCAATGGGCTGGTCCAGAAACCTTCGGATACTGCGGCGTTTGCGAATAAGGTCCATGAACATGGGTATTCTCCATTGTTTTTCCGGTTTGGATATGAAAAAGGACAGGGACATGAGAGACTTGGGGAACCTCAGGCTTGGGGGACGTTTGGGATTCCGTGGCAGAGGATGTAGGAAATCTGCGGGCTTTTTGTCAAGGAGGGTTTTTTTCTTTTCATATAAGCAGGCGGAGGGGTTTAAGCCCTGAAATCCTGAAGGCACCAAGTGAAAAGAATCTCCCGCTGGGCGGTAAGGCCTTGGGGGAGGAGATGCCTTCGGCCTGAGGCTCTGGCTTTTGATTTTTTGTGAAAAAAAGGCGGGTGCATGCCGATGGAGCTGACTCTTGATGGCATTCCTGTGGATGTCACATTCAAGAAAATCAAAAACATGCATCTTAAAGTGCATGCTCCCGAAGGGCGGGTGACGCTTTCCGTTCCTCTGGGTATGGGATCGGAGGATGTGCGCAGTTTTGCCATGTCCCGCCTGGGCTGGATCCGGAAAAACCGGGAGAAAATGCGGGCCCGGCCAAGGGAGATCTGCTATGGCTATGAGGAGGGGGAGAGGCATTTTTTCTGGGGGATTCCCTGTGTGCTGAAGATCTGTGAAAGCCCCAAGGCTGCCACGGTGATTCTGGATGGCGATAAGGTGCACCTCCAAGTGCGGCCTGGTGCGGGGAGGAGGCAGCGGGCCGCCTGCCTGGAGGCTTGGTCCCGAATGATATTGCGGGAGGCCGCCCTTCCGCTCCTTGCAAAATGGGAAGCCCGGATGGGCGTGAAGGTGGAAAGGCTTTTTATCCGGCAGATGAAAACCCGCTGGGGTAGCTGCAACTGGCGGGCGGGTAGCATACGCCTGAATACGGAGCTTGTGAGAAGGCCTGTGGGATGTCTTGAGTATGTGATTGTGCATGAACTGGTTCATTTGCTGGAGCCCTCCCACAATGCCCGGTTCAGGGCTTTGATGGATGCGTTTCTTCCCCAGTGGAAGTCCCTTAAAGTGCTTTTGAATCAGCCTTTGCAGGCGCAGGAGGGGATGGAGAGGCTGTCTGTACTCTGTCCAGGTGATGTGTATTCGGAGCCATGAAAGGAGAGAATGGATGAAAACGCGCATTACGGAAAAGCTTGGAATTCAGCATCCCATTGTCCAGGGAGGGATGCAGTGGGTGGGAACGGCGGAGCTTGCCGCAGCGGTTTCCAATGCGGGTGGGCTTGGTATTCTCACGGCCCTTATCTCTCCGGATCCGGAATCCCTTGGCCGTGAGATCGAAAGGCTTTCGTATATGACGGCTAAGCCCTTTGCCGTGAACCTCACCCTGCTGCCGACCCTGAAACCGGTTCCTTACATGGAGTATGCACGGATCATCGTGGAAAAGGGGGTGAGGATTGTGGAGACCGCAGGGAGAAGTCCTGAGGAATTTCTGCCCCTTTTCAAAGATGCGGGCATCACGGTGATCCACAAATGCACCTCCGTGCGTCATGCCCTGAAGGCCCAGAAAATGGGCTGCGACATTGTGAGTGTGGATGGCTTTGAGTGCGCAGGTCATCCGGGAGAAGAGGACATTCCAGGTCTTGTGCTTCTGCCTCTGGCTGCAGATCAGTTGGAGATTCCCATTCTTGCCTCAGGGGGTTTTGCCGATGGCCGCGGCCTTGTGGCGGCCCTGGCCCTGGGGGCCGATGGGATCAATATGGGCACCCGTTTTCTTGCAACCCAGGAAGCGCCTGTGCACCCCAACATCAAAGAGGCCCTTGTGAATGCCAACGAGCAAAAGACGGCTCTGATTTTCAGGACTCTCCATAATACGGCAAGGATATTCAGAAACCGCCTTGCCGAGGAGATCATGGCCCTGGAAGCCAGGGGAGGCGTGACCATTGAGGAGCTGGCCCCCCTGGTGGCGGGAAAACGGGGGGAAAAGGCTCTGAAAGAAGGGGATGTGGACGGGGGGGTATGGGCGGCGAGTCCCGTTGCAGGCCTGATCCGGGATATTCCAACGGTCAGGGAGCTTATGGATCGCATCATTGCTGAGGCGGAGACGCTGATTCAAAAGCGCCTGATTGGTCTGGTGGGCTCCCTGCCCTGATAGGGAGGGGAGGCTTCGTTTTGTGATTTTCAGAGCGCGTTTTTTTTCTTCTTATGCCTTGATATTTCAGGAAGGTATGGGCTAAGGTTTTTTCCATAACGCTGTCTGGCTTTCCTGGCCTCCATGCGTTCCTCTGCTCCGAGCCCGGAGACCTAAAAGGCGTCGGCCCGCCTCATGGCCTCGGGACGGGGTGCAGCTGGAAACGGTTGCGCCACCCTGCTGGAAAGGAGTTTTTCCCCAAGGCCGGTCTTTCCCCAAGGAAAGGAGGATCGCCATGTCCGATCGCATCCTTCGCATTGACATGACTTCCGGATCCGCAGTTTTTGAACCCGTCCCCGAAGCCTGGGCAGGCCTCGGAGGCCGGGGACTCACCTCGGCCATTGTGGCTGCGGAAGTCCCTCCCACCTGTCATCCCCTTGGTAAGCAGAATAAGCTTGTGTTTGCGCCAGGGCTTCTTTCCGGCACTCGTGCTGCCAATTCCGGCCGTCTTTCCGCAGGCGCCAAAAGTCCCCTTACCGGCACCATCAAAGAGAGCAATGCCGGAGGTACCGCCGCCCGGATGCTGGCCCTCATGGGGATCAAGGCCATCATTGTTGAGGGCATGGCGGAGGACAAAAAATGGTTCGGCATCCATGTTTCCCATGACAAGGTGCGCATTGCGCCCACAGATCTTGGCGGGCTTGGAAATTTTGCCCTTGTGGAAAAGCTTGGCGCTCAGGAAGGGGAAAAGGCAGGAGTTCTGTCCATCGGCCCTGCCGGAGAAATGCGCATGGCGTCTGCCAATATTTCGGTGAAAGATCCTCAGGGGCGGGTGCGGAGTCTCGGACGCGGCGGACTTGGGGCTGTCATGGGTTCTAAAGGAGTAAAATACATCTCCATTGACCCGGGTAATGCGCCAGGCATCACCTATGCCCATGAAGAGGCCTTTAAGGAGGCCGCCAAGGTTTTCGCCAAAGCCCTTACGGATCATCCCGTCAGTGGTCAGGGCCTTCCCACCTATGGCACCAATATTCTTTTGAATGTACTCCACGAAGCCGGAGGGCTTCCCACCCGGAACTTCCGGACAGGCAGCTTTGACGGGCACGAGGGGATTTCCGGAGAAACCATGCATGCCCGCATTGAGGCCCGGGGTGGTGCGGGTCGGGTGCGCCATGCCTGTCATCCTGGTTGTCTTATCCAGTGCTCCCAGGTTTATCCGGACAAAGAGGGCAAGGTTCTCACCAGCGGTTTTGAGTATGAGAGCATCTGGGCCATGGGGGCCAACTGCGCCATTGATGATCTCGACAGTCTGGCTGAGGCGGATCGCATGCTTGACGACCTGGGTATGGACACCATTGAGTTCGGCGTTACCCTGGGAGTTGCCATGGAAGCGGGTCTGCTGCCCTTTGGTGACGCTGCGGGGATGCTGCGCATTCTGAAAGAGGATATTGCCACGGGATCTCCCCTGGGACGGCTTTTCGGAGCCGGAGCCGCCTGTCTTGGCAAGGCCTATGGCATGCGCCGGGTGCCTGTGGTCAAGGGGCAGGCCATTCCCGCTTACGACCCGAGATCCGTGAGGGGCATGGGTATTACCTATGCAACATCGACCATGGGGGCGGATCACACCGCAGGCTACACGGTGGCCACCAATATCCTCAATGTGGGCGGCAGTGTGGATCCCCTTAAAAATGAGGGGCAGATGGAATTGTCCCGTAATCTTCAGATTGCCACGGCCGCCATTGATTCCACAGGACTCTGTCTCTTTGTGGCCTTCCCCGTTCTGGATATTCCCGAAGCCTTCAATGCGGTGGTGGACATGCTCAATGCCCGTTTCGGTCTTTCCCTCACGGGCGATGACGTTTCTTCCCTGGGGAGCAGTATCCTGAAAATGGAGCGGGAGTTCAATCGCAAAGCCGGATTCAATGAGGCTTCCGACAGGCTTCCGGAGTTTTTCAGCGAGGAAACCCTGCCACCCCACAATACCATCTGGGATGTGAGTGACGCGGAGATGGATACTTTCTGGAATTTTTAACCCACATCGTCCTTTGTGAGCCGATGTTTTTGCGGGTGCCTCGTCATTTCGGCAGTAGGGGGCACCCGTTTTTTCGTGGGAGAGGTACCATGGAAATTCAGATCCGGCTTTTTGCCGGTTTCCGGGAAGGCCGTTTCCGGGAAAGAGCCATGGCCTGGGAAAGGGGCATGACCCCCCGCAGGCTGGCGGCTTTTCTCGAGATTCCCATGGAGACCGTGGGCATTGTCTTTGTCAATGGCCGTCATGCGGACCCGGATGCCCCGCTTCTTGCGGGCGATGTCCTTTCCCTTTTTCCCCTGGTGGGGGGTGGGTGATGGATGTGAAAGACTGGCTTCAGGACAAGGGGGAGGCGGGGATTCTCTCCTTTGAAAGACAAGAGGCGATGCAGATCCTTTTTAACCTGGATGCCCGGATGGCCGAAGGCAGGATTCTGGATGCGGGGCTCATGCCGGAACGCTATGCCCGCAATCCCTGGAATGCGGCGGATCAGAAAAGGCTCCATGGCAGCACCCTTGCCGTTGTGGGTTGCGGTGCGTTGGGTTCTGCCCTGGTGGAGCAGTTTCTCCGTCTGGGGGCGGGAACCCTTAAGGTCATGGATCCCGATGTCTTTTCTCCTTCCAACCTCAACCGTCAGATCTTTCTTACCCGGGAGGACCTGGGACGATCCAAGGTAGCGGTGGCGGCTCAAAGGGCCCAGGCGGTGAATCCTGCGCTGCGCTTTGTGCCGTTTCAGGCTTTTTTCGGAAAAGATTCGGCGGAGACTTTTTTAGAGGATGCGGATCTGGTGCTGGACGCCCTGGACAATATTCCTGACCGCCTTTTTCTGGAAAAAATCTGTGGCGAGAAGGATCTTCCCCTGATCCATGGCGCCGTGTCCGGATGGGCCGGGCAGGTGGGGGTGGTGCTTCCTGGCTCGGGCCTTCTGGACGGCATTTACAAAAGTTCTGGAGGTGGGGGTGGCGGAGCGGCGGGAAATCCTGTGTTCGGGGTTTTTGCCACAGCGGCTCTGCAGGCGGCCCTTGCCTGTCGTACCCTGCTTGGAAAGGAGGGCGGGAGCGGAGAAAGGCACTGGTTTCTTGATTTTTTAGGGCCGGAATGGGTGGCCATGGACTGAAGGGGGTTTCAGGAAAATAAAAAGGGTCTGAGGTTTTCACCTCAGACCCTGATCTTTATTTTGGTAGCGGGGGCTGGATTCGAACCAACGACCTTCGGGTTATGAGCCCGACGAGCTACCAGACTGCTCCACCCCGCAGCAACGAAAAACAGAATACAGATCCTGCTCTTTAAAGTCAAATTCTTTTTTTAAATAAATCGTTTCCATTTTATGTTTTTTCCAGATGCTCCCGGATTTTCTGGCAGAGGGCGTCTGGGGATTCCCCTCCGGCCAGGGGAACGAGGAGCTGTTTCTGCCGGGAGCTATGGCCGGAAACAAGACAGAGGGAGGAGGGCGGCCGTCGGATCATTTTTGCGATGAACTGGATGCAGGCCTCGTTGGCGGCCCCGTCCACGGGCGGAGCCTTGATGCGGATTTTAAGCGCATTGCCGTGCAGCCCCAGGATTTCGTTTTTGGAAGCCTTGGGCTGCACAAAAAGGGCAATCCGAACGCCTTCCTTGCAGAGGGAAAGAAAATCCGCCATGGGCTTTCAATCCTATGCCACTCCGAGGGAGACCCGGATGTGGTTTTTTAAGGTTTCATAGTCCCGTGTCACAGGAAACTGGGGGTAGTCCGCCACCACATTGTCCGGAGGCTGGAAGAAAAAGCCGAAGTCAGCGGCTTCCAGCATACCCACGTCGTTGTAGGAATCTCCGAAGGCCAGCACCGTATAGTCGAGGCTTTTCAGGGCATGCACGGTTTTGCGTTTGGCATCTTTCTGGCGCAGCCTGTAGTTTGTGATCTGGCCATCTGCGGCCACTTCCAGTTCATGGCAGAAGAGGGTGGGCTGGTTCAGTTTTGCCATGAGGGGGGCTGCAAACTGTAAAAAGGTGTCGGAAACCACGATGAGCTGACTTTTTTCCCGGAGCCAGCCGACGAAATCCGCAGCACCGGGCAAAGGCTCCATGGTGGCAATGACGGCCTGAATGTCCTGAAGTTTCAGACCATGGGCGTCCAGCACCTTGAGGCGATGGGTCATGAGCTGGTCATAGTCGGAAATATCCCTTGTGGTGAGCCGCAGCTCCTCAATGCCTGTGCGCTCGGCCACATTGATCCAGATTTCCGGAATAAAAACGCCTTCAAGATCCGAACAGATGATATGCATGACAGCTTTCTCCTGGGATGGGTGGGTTGATAGGCACGCTTTTCCACATGGGGTTTATGGTCTGCCGTTGGCGCTGGGATCTTCAATGCGGATGAGTACGGGATCCCGGCAGACTTCGGGCAGGGCCCGGATTTCCTCAAGGGCCCTGCACATGTCGGCTTCTCTGGCGCGGTGGGTCATGAAGACCAGGGGAACGGCATCGGAAACGTGGCGTTCTTTCTGATGGACACTCATGATGCTGATGTTGTGCTGGCCGAGAATGCCGGAAACCCTGGAAAGCACGCCTGGACGATCCGCTGCGGCCACGCGGAAGTAATAGTGGGTCCGGATTTCGGATATGGGCATGACGGGAATTCTGCGGATGCTGCCGGAAAGATAACCAAGGGCCGGAAGGCGGGAGCCATCGGAGCGACCCATGTCCCGGGCGATGTCCGCGAGATCCGCCACCACGGCACTGGCCGTTGGCATCATGCCCGCTCCGTGGCCGTAGAGCATCATTTCTTCCACAGCGTCACCGTAAACGCTGACAGCGTTTAAGGATCCATTCACCTGAGAGAGGAGGCAGTCTGTCGGGATCATGGCCGGATGGATGCGGGCTTCCACACGATCACCGTGATTTTTGGCAATGGCAAGAAGCTTGATGCGGTATCCAAACTGATCCGCATAGAGGATGTCCATGGCTTCGATGCGGGAGATACCCTCCACATAGACGCCTTCAAAATCAATTTCCATGCCAAAGGCAATGGCCGCGAGAATGGCAAGCTTGTGGGCTGCGTCAAAGCCTTCAATGTCAAGGGTGGGGTCGGCTTCGGCAAAGCCCTTGGCCTGGGCCTGGCCCAGGGCTTCCTCAAAGGAGAGGCCAAGACGGGTGATCTCGGAGAGGATATAGTTGCAGGTGCCGTTGAGGATGCCGGTCATGGCGGTGATCCGGTTGGCCACAAGGTTTTCCCTTAAGGTCTTAATGATGGGCATGCACCCGCCCACACTGGCTTCATAGGCGATGGTGACACCCTTGGCCGCAGCTTCGGCAAAGAGGCTGTTGCCGTCCAGGGCCAGGAGCTTTTTGTTGGCCGTGACTACATGTTTTCCTGCCTGGATGGCCCTTTGGATGACATCCTTGGCAAAACCGACGCCGCCCACCATTTCCACCACCACGTCAATCTCGGGATCTGAAAGAATTTCGGAGGCATCGGTGGTGAAAACCCCTTCGTCAAAGGTGACAGAGCGTTTTCTTTGGGTATCGGTGTCCGCCACTTTTTTCAGGACAAGTTCCATGCCGAGGCGATCTCTGAGAAGTTTCTGCTGGCCCAGAAGGATGCGGGCGACGCCTTCGCCTACGGTGCCGCATCCGATCAGGCCGATCTGCATCCGTTTCATCAAAACTCCAGTGGGGTAAGGGGTGATGCCGGGGGGCCTTTGGGCTGTATTCCGTATCCGCAGGGCACAGGCAAAAGGTCCGGGGCCGGATAAAAAGGCCCGCCGGTTTCAGGCTAACTACAATAGCTTATACGTAAATGTCAAAAATTGTTTTGACTTTAAACGGTTGCAGGGGTAATTTTTCAAGGTTTTCATATCTGTTTTTGCTGGCGGGAGCAGGATGGGGAAGGCACCTATATCCCAGGTTTCAAAGGGCAAAAACAGAATTTTTGACTATGCCGTTTCTATTATTTTTATGGATCAACCTGCAAGAGGATTTCCATGACCAAACCCCTGACCTATGCGGATGCCGGTGTCGATATCGATAAGGCCAACAGCCTTGTACAAACCATCAAAAAGCTTGCCAACAATACGCCGCGATCCGGAGTGATGGGAGAAATCGGCGGATTTGGAGGTCTTTTTTCCCTGAACCTGGGAGAGATCAAAAGACCTGTACTGGTCAGTTCCACCGACGGTGTGGGCACGAAGCTCAAGATTGCCTTTATGATGCAAAGGCATGACACCATCGGTATCGACCTTGTGGCCATGTGCGTGAACGACATTCTGGTGCAGGGAGCCAAGCCCCTTTTCTTTCTCGATTACTTTTCCATCGGAAAACTGGAAAATGAGGTGGCTGCTGCTGTGATCCAGGGGGTGGCCGAGGGCTGCCGTCAGGCCCAGTGCGCCCTTATTGGCGGAGAAACGGCAGAAATGCCGGGGCTTTACAGCGATGGCGAGTATGACCTTGCGGGTTTTGCCGTGGGGCTTGTGGACAATGAGAAGATCATTGACGGATCTTTCATCCGGGGCGGGCATCAGTTGGTGGGCATTGCCTCCAGTGGCGTACATTCCAACGGGTTTTCCTTGGTGCGCAAAATCTGTTTTGATACCCTGGGCCTTACCGTGGATTCTCCTGTGGAAAGTCTCGGGGGCACCCTTGGCGAGGTGCTGCTCACCCCCACCCGGATTTATGTGGACTCCGTTCTTTCCCTGATCAAGGATCAGCCGGTTCATGGTCTGGCCCATATCACCGGCGGCGGCATCACGGAAAACATTGTCCGTGTTCTTCCCCAGGCCTGCAAGGTGCGTATCCGAAAGGGAAGCTGGAACATCCCGCCTGTGTTCACCTTCCTCCAGGAGGCGGGCGGAGTTGAGATTCATGAGATGCACCGCACCTTTAACATGGGTATCGGCATGATTGCGGTGGTGCCGGAAAACGCCACAGCGGATGTGATGGACCGTTTGCGTATTCTCGGAGAAAAGGCCTTTGTGATCGGCGATGTGGTGCAGCGGCAGGGGGATGAACCCCAAGTGGCCTGGATCGACTAGAATTTTTGTGTGCAATACGGATGACCGGGATCCGCCTTGGGCAGGATTGCCGGTCATTTTCATTTTGAAAGGTAGAGAATGCGTATTCTGGGAATCGAATCTTCCTGTGATGAAACCGCGGCTAGTGTTGTGGAAGACGGGATTCGGATACTGAGCTCGGAAGTGGCTTCCCAGGTGGCGATCCATCACCGCTACGGGGGCGTTGTGCCGGAGCTGGCTTCCCGTCGCCATGTGGAGGCCATCTGTCCTGTGGTGGAGGCGGCTCTGATGGGCTGTGGCATGAAAGTCAGGGATCTGGATGCCGTGGCTGTCACCCAGGGGCCGGGTCTGGTGGGAGCCCTTCTGGTGGGGTTTGGGTTCGGAAGAGCCCTGGCCTTTGGTGCGGGTCTTCCCTGTGTGGGGGTGAACCACCTTCTGGGCCATGTACACTCCGTGTTTCTGGAGGCGGACAGAAAGCCACCCGTCTATCCCTTTGTGGCCTTGGTGGTGTCCGGCGGTCACACAGCCCTTTACCATGTACCCGATCCCCTGACCCTGCGGCTTCTGGGGCAGACACGGGATGACGCTGCAGGAGAAGCCTATGACAAGGTGGCCAAGCTGATGGGTCTGGGGTATCCCGGTGGCGCGGTGGTGGATGGTATGGCTGCGGAAGGCAGGAGCGCCGGTATTTCCTTTCCCCGAGCCTTTCTCGATAAGGAGGGGCTTGATTTCAGTTTCAGTGGTCTCAAGTCCGCCGTAGCCCGCTATCTTACAGAAGACGGAGGAAAAACACCCAGGGTGGATATTGCAGCTGCCTTTCAGGAAGCCGTGGTGGAGGTGCTGGTCACCAAGGCTTTCCTGGCTGTGAAAAGGATGGGATGCCGGGATCTCATCATTGTGGGGGGCGTGGCGGCCAACCGGGGCCTGAAACAGAGGGCTGGGGAGGAGGCCCGACGTCAGGATGTCCGCCTGCATGTGCCCTCGCCTTCCCTGTGCGGAGATAATGCCGCCATGATTGCGGCTGCGGGGTATCATTATCTGAAGGCCGGAAAAATGCTGGCCCTGGAAGGGGATGTCTTTTCCAGGGCCACGGATCCGGAGCGTCAGGGGGTTCTTCATCGTTGAATCTTAAAAAAAATGTTCCATACCTCTGGAGGGCATGATCACCCAAGGGGTACCGCAGACTGAATGGTTTTGCGGAATTTGAGATAATCCTCTGCGCTTTTTTCCGGTGCTTCCATCATGGGCAGATGACCGATTCCCTCCATGAGAACACGTCTGGAGTTGGGAAGGAGCTCATGGAGCAGATCCGCATTGCCGGGATGCAGCACCCGGTCTTTGTTGCCCCAGACAATGAGGCTTGGGATATCCAGCCCACGGATATCCTCTGTGATGTCATGACTTTGAATGTCGGTGAATACCTGTTTTTCGATGCTGGCGTTGGCCATACGTTCCCTTGCGATGAGTTTGAGAAAGGCCTTGGGCGTGAAGGGGGGCTTTTCCATGACAAGGGAAACCAGGGCTACGACATCTTCTTCCCTCTCGAGAACCAGGGGATTGAGAGCCTGGGGATTTTTTTCCAGTTCTTTCCAGATATCCGCCACGGGCCCTTTCCAGAGTCCTCCGGGTGCCAGAAGCCAGAGGCTTTCCACACTATCCGGGTATAGTTGAGCATACACAAGGGCGATCTGTCCGCCCATGGAATTGCCCCCAAGATGCACCTTGGAAATTCCTAAGGCCAAGGCGAGTTCATGCAGCCGTTTTGCCTGTTCTGTGGGCGTGTAAGAAGCCCCTTTGGGTTTGGCGGATTCCCCGAATCCCGTATGATCCGGAATGATGACCCGGTAGTGGGGGGTGAGGAAGCGGGCGATGCGTGTGAAATTGTCCTTGTTGGCACCAAAGCCGTGGAGAAGCATCAGGGGTTCTCCCTGCCCACCTTCAAGAAAAACGTAGTGCAGATCCCTTCCAAAATGGATTTCCTTTCGCACAAGACCTGCCTGCTTACGTTCCGCGTCGAGGGCGAACATGAGGACCTTGGCGGGAAAAAAATGGATGAAAACAAGAAGACAGGTGACAAGGGCTGCCACGGCCAGCAGAATGAAACGCAGGGCTTTCAATTTCCAAACTCCTTTACCCAATCATGGATGGGTGGGGTGGGGTCCATGGTTTTGGGATCCGGTTGACCCTTGCCCCGTGAATACGTATATTTAGAACCGTGAAGATTTTTAATGGACCACTTTGCCCGGATTATTGTGCAAAGGATTCAGAAAAAATGGGAGGTTCCATGCTGCCAGCCATTGATTCCGGAGTTCAGGCCATGAAAGCCATTGGCACCCGTTTTTCCGTCACAGCCCACAACGTGGCCCATGCCAGTACCGATGGCTTTCTTCCGAAGAGAGGCCTCCTTGTGGAAGGACAGAAAGGCGCTGGACCTGCGGTGCAGATCCAGTCCAGGGAGATTCTGTCCCCATCTTTGCCTGCCTTGTCAGAAGTCCGTCCGGAACAAGAATCCCTGACACTTCCTTCCCAGACCGATCTTGGGGTGGAGATGACTCACAGTATCCGGGACACCAGAGCCTATGGGGCCAATGCCCGTCAGCTCCGCACGGCCGATGACATGCTGGGAAGTCTTCTTTCCATCAGGGAATGATTTTTTCGCTTCTTCGGTTTTCCATCCGTCCCGTTTGCTCGGATATGGAACGATAATCATAGTAATTGGTTGTGCCTCCGCCCCGGGTATTCCCTCCGGGGCGGTTTGTGTTTTTGCGCCAGGTGGGATGGTTGATTTTTTTCTGCTCTCGGATTTCATAGCCTGGATAATTGGCGCGATTGGCGGGTGGCGTCCAATCCGGGCTGGGGTGCCGAGGGATTTCTTGGGCAGACAGGATGGCAGGAACAAGAAAGAGCGACAAGGCCTGTATGGCCAGGATGCGGAGGATATGCTTTGTATGGATATGCATGGGCTTTCTCCTTTTCGGAAGGGAGCTGCGTGCAGATCAGGCATTTTTCTGTTCGACGGTATGGACTTTTTTCTTTAAGAATAAAAAAAGCCCCAGGTCTTGTTTCGGTTGTTGAACGCAGGGGCTCTTTGGTATTGGCTGAATTTTTGCATATTTTCTGTAAAGCTGGCTGCGGATACACAACATCAGAAAACCGGCCGAAAATCAACCCATACCTTTTTTCTTTGATGGAAGGGTGGTCATGCCCCTGAGTATTATGTGGATTCCTGAAAACACACAGAGCATACCCCTTTTGTCTTCCTTTCTGGATCCGGAAAAGGTTGAGCTTCTGGTATACCCTCCCGGAAGTGCGGAGCCCTTTGCCTGGAATGCGGATCTTGTGATCTGGCAGATGCCCTCGGATCCTGGATTGGCGAAGGCTCTGATCCACCGTGTCCGCAGTCTTTCTTCCCAATGCGACCTTGTGATCCTTGGGAAACCGGAGCAGGAAGAGGACATGCTTTTTTGCATGGACAGAGGGGCTGTGGATCTTCTTTTTCTGCCCCTGAGATTCCAGGATGTGAGGGCGCTTTTGCGTCGCCATGGGCAGCGCAGGCAAAAGGATCGGGAGCTGCGTCGGTTGGAAGGTTTTTTCCACAATGCGCCCTGTTATATCACCATACAGGGGAAAGAATGCAACATTCGCGCAGTGAATCGTCGATTTGTCCAGGATTTCGGAGTGAAGGTGGGGCTGCCTTGCTACATGGTGTACCGGGATGATCCTCAGGTGCGGTCTGCACCCTGTCCCAACTGTCCTTTGAAAAAAAGCATCCAGGACGGGGCCATGCACCAGTCTGAAATGGTGATGACGAACCGGAGAGGGGAAGAGGTGCGGCTTCTTGTCTGGACAGCGCCCATCCATGATGAAAACGGTTCCTTTCAGGAAATCATGATGGTGAGCACGGATGTCACCAATTTCCATAAGGAGAGGGAGCATCTTTCCCACCTCGGTCTCATGATCAGCACCCTGTCCCACAGCATCAAGGGGCTTCTCACGGGCATGGACGGGGGGCTTTATCTCATGAGCTCCGGTTTCCGTAAAAAAAGTACGGAAGAAATGGAAGAAGGCTTTGAAGCGGTTAAGCACATCACAGCCCGTCTGCGCAGTCTGGTGCTGGACATCCTGCTCTATGCGAAAGACAGACCCCTCGACTGGGAGCGTGTGGATGCTTTGAGTTTTCTTGAAGATGTGTTTCAGACCATGGCCCCCCGCATCCGGGTGCAGGGGATACATTTTGTCTCCTCATTTGATTCCGGTCTTGATTTTTTCGAGGTGGATGCGGGGATTTTCAGGACAGCCCTTATCAATCTTCTGGAAAACGCCCTGGATGCCTGTGTGTCGGATACGGAAAAAGAAGGTCACCGCATTGAAATGTTCGGCCGGGAATCGGATGATGGCAATGAAGTATACATTGAGATCCGGGATAACGGGGTCGGCATGGATGAAGAAACCCGAAGGCGCATGTTCACCATCTTTTTTTCCTCCAAGGGCCGCAGCGGAACGGGCCTGGGGCTTTTCATCACCAGCCGTATCATTCACCAGCACGGCGGGTCCATCCGGGTGCAGTCTGCGCCTGGAGAGGGCACAACCTTTGTCCTTTCCATGCCCAAGATCCTGGGGGATACGGCCAGGGGAAGCCGTGCCCTGTCTTCCTGAACTGGAGTCCTGAAAAGCGTACTTTTCCATTTTTGTCCGAAAATTCAGTCTTGTTCAGAGGCTTTCTGAATGGGATTGGTCCCTTTCCCCTGTCCTGATTTTTTTTGACGCAGAATATCCAGAAAAGTCCCTTCCTCTGCCATCGTTATAAAAAGATCACGCTGAATTTTTCCCATGGGTTTTGGAAATCAAGGGCAGCCCCTGAGGTTTAAAGAACCATGGCCCGTAAATTGCTTTTCTTCTGGCCTATCACGAGTGGCGTTTGCAGGGGAAACCGGATGGGGCTCTTCCTGCATCCCATCCAGCCGGTGGCCCTTCAAAGTCCATCGAACTTTCTGAGGAGATGCGCCGATGATGCATACTGAAAACATGAATGAAAATCTGACCGAAACCACAGCCTGGGACTGGCAGGTCGGCCTGCGTGTTGTGGCGGATCTGCACCAGTGGAAAGAAACCTACGGCTATGTGGAAGAACCTGTCATGGAACCCAACGGCGAAGAGGCCGCAGCCGTTGTGCGCGTGGATGAGGGCGAGTATTCCGTTGTGCGGAACGGGGATCTCTGGGAAGGGCGCTGGGACAGGATCTGGAAGCTTCGCTATGGGGCGGATCACCGTCTTTCCTGCCTGGCATCCGAAGTGGGGGCCTGGTCTGTGGTGGTGGATGGAGAGTCCTGGGAAGAGAGTTTTGATTTTCTCTGGTCTCCCCTGCAAAGTGCCGATGGCAGGCACATTGCCGTCTCGGTGCAGCAGGGGCGGCAGTATGGGGCGCTTCTGGACGGTGTGCCCTGGGAAAAGACCTTTTTCACCATCAACGATCTCGTCATGGCTCCCGGAGGCGATGCTGTGGCTGCCGTGGTGCAGACCGTGGCCCTGCAGGAAGGGGATATTGAAAAATTCCAGAGCGGCTGCTTCACCGTGGCGGTGAACGGGGAGCCCTGGCACCAGAATTTTGTGAATCTCTGGGATGTGCGTTTTTCTCCGGACGGAAATCACATTGCCGCAGCGGCCCGCTCCACGCTCTATGATTATACGGTGGTGGTGGATGGCAAAAGCTGGGGGGAGCGGTTTGACGGTGTCTGGGAACCCCTGTTTCTGAAGGATGGCCGGGTGGCGGTTCCTGCCCGCTCCGGAGGCAAGTGGCGTCTGGTGGTGAACGGGGAGCCCCTCTGGAATGAATCCTTTGTACAGCTCTGGCAGCTCACCGAACATCCGGGAACAGGAAGGCTTGCCGGGATCTGCGCCTCGGATTTCGGGAAATGGACTCTGGCGGATGGGGGACGGATCTGGAAGCAGAGTTTTGGGGATATGGTGATGGATCCTGTGTTCAGCCCCGATGGCAGACGTCTGGCCTGTACGGGGAAAAGAGATCAGCACTGGACCGTACTCTGTGAGGATACTCCCTGGGACTGCCGTTTTGAGCAGATCTGGGCTCCTGTGTTCTCCCCCGATGGGGAGCGTCTTGGATGCCGCGTTCGGCACAAGGGTGCCTTTGCCGTATATGTGGACGGAAAAGCCCTGGCTTCGGGCCTCGCCTTTGCCTGGGACCCTGTGTTCAGCCCGGATGGCAGACGTGTGCTGATCCGTGGCATTGGTGGCGAGGGCGCCCTTGCCGGTAAGATTTTCCGGGAAGTTCTGGAAATCGGATAGGGGCTTGTTGAAGGCCTTGCACAAAGGCTTTCAGGCCCGGATGTTGACATAAGGAGGCTCCATGACCCTGCAAACCCTGTATGCCCTTGCGGCTGGGCCGCTGGCTCTTCTGGCCATCTCCGCATTTGTCCTTGGCTGCGTTTACCGCATTGTCACGGCTTTCCGGCAGACGGCATCGGACCGGATGGTTCTTTACTATTTTCATCCCCGCTATGCCCTGAGATCCATCCTCCGCTGGCTGACACCCTATGCCACGGTGAACATGCGCCGCCATCCCGTGATGACGGCGGTCACCTTTGTTTTTCATTTCGGCATGGTGCTCATGCCCTTTTTCATCTTCGGCCACATGATTCTCGTGTATGAGGCCTTTGGCCTGTCCTGGCCCACCCTCCCCGATGTTCTTGTGGAGGCCCTGGCCTGGGCTGTGCTGCTGGCCCTTTGTTTTTTTGCGGGAAGAAGAATTCTTCTGCCGGAGGTGCGGTATCTGACGACACTTTCGGATTTTCTCATTCTTCTCCTGATCGCCCTGCCTTTTCTCACGGGAATCTGGGCCTACAGGGGCTGGTGGGGAGCGGAATGGGCCACGGTGTTTCACATCCTTTCCGGGGAAGTGCTTCTGGTGGCCATTCCCTTTACCCGACTGGGGCATATGGTTTCATTTTTCATGACGCGTGGCTATATGGGCTCTGAATTCGGCGGCATCCGCCATGCCCGGGACTGGTAAGGGAGGCATCATGGCACAAGAGGGAACCAAGACAGCAAAAACCATTGTGGATGAGGGGATTGAGGCGGGCCTTGCCCGTCTCACGCCGGAGCGCATTGAGGCGGTGATCCAGCGGGTGCTGAACCGGGAGGCGGGTGCTCGTCTGAAAACCTATGCCCGAACCTGCGTGCACTGCGGCCTCTGCTCCGATGCCTGTCATCACTTTGTCTCCATGAACCGGGACCCGAAACTTTCGCCTGCGGGCAAGGTGAAGCGGACCATTGGAGTCATGCTGCAGAAAAAGGGACGGGTATCCACTGATTTTATCCGGGAAGCGGCCATGGTGGCTTACAGCGAGTGTAATCTGTGCAAGAAATGCGTGCTTTACTGCCCCTTTGGCATTGATGTGGGGTACCTCATGACCCTGGTCCGTCGCATCTGCCATCTTTTGGGGGTGGTGCCCCGGTACATGCAGGATACGGCCCACAGTCAGTCCGTACACTTCAACCAGATGTGGATCAATGGGGATGAGTGGGTGGATACCCTGTTCTGGCAGGAAGAAGAGGCCAGAGACGAGGTCCCGGACATCCGTATTCCTCTGGATAAGGAGGGGGCGGATATCTTTTATTCCGTGATCGGGCCGGAGCCCAAGTTCCGCGCCCAGCTCATCTATCAGGCGGCCATGATTTTTGAAGCCGCAGGGTCGGACTGGACCATGCCCTCCATGCCGGGCTGGGACAACTCCGATCTCTGTATGTTCAGCGGAGACAGTGAGATGATGGGTCGCATCAAGCGGGCCCATTTTGATGCGGCCACAGGGCTTCGGGTGAAAAGGATCGTCATGGGCGAGTGCGGCCATGCCTTCCGTTCGGTGTATGATGTGGGCAACCGCTGGCTGGGATATAAGATGCCGCCCCTTCCCGTTGTCCATGCCGTGGAGTTTTATCATGATCTGGTCACCACGGGAAAAATCCGCATCGTAAAGAAGTTTGCTCAGCCCGTCACCCTGCACGACCCCTGCAACATTGCAAGGGGCATGGGGCTCTATGAAAAAGCCAGAGAGCTGGCCCAGGCCTTATGCGAAACTGTGGTGGAAATGACGCCTAACCGGGAACACAATATCTGCTGCAATGCCGGAGGCGGCATCATCAACTGCGGCCCTCCCTTCAAGGACAAACGGGTGGAGGCCAACTCGGTGAAAGCCAAGCAGCTTTTTGACGCCAAGGCCCTGGGTGCTGAGGTGGTGATTGCCCCCTGTCATAACTGCCATGGCGGCCTCGAAGACATCATTCACCATTATGGGGTGGAGATGGAGCTGAAGTTTTTCGGGGATATCATCTACGAGGTCATGGAGAAGCCCGCATGAGGGGCAAAGGAGCGGCCATGCTGAAAAAAATTACGGGAATCCTGTTTGTCCTCGCCATTCTGGGGCTGATTGTGTTTTCCATCAACGCCTTTTCCGGTATAGATGAGGGAACGGTGACAGACCCCGCCTTTTCCCGGAAGACCCGGGGGGATGTTTTTTTTGATCATGAGATGCACATGGGGGCTGCCGGTGTGGTGGATTGCAGCACCTGCCACCATGTCTATGAAGATGGCAAGCTTCTGGAGTTTGAATCTTCCGAAGGTATGAGCTGCTCGGAGTGTCATTTGGGGAAAGACGGTGATATTCTGCCGCTCATCGAGGCCTATCATCAGCAGTGCCGCAGCTGTCATATCGAAGAGAAGGCCGGGCCTGTGACCTGTGCGGGCTGTCATAAAACCCCCTGATCCCGCACTTTAAATATCCTATCTCACCTTCTTCCTTTGGGAGAGGGGCGGGGGGTGAGGGCTTCAACATCTCCCCCTCTCCTTCCGGGAGAGGGCCGGGGTGAGGGGCCAGCCTCCGGGGGGATTCAATCCTGAAAATGGCCTTAAGTCCTTGCCCTTATACCTGTTTTTTTAAGGAGGTTCGGCATGCTGAAAAAAATCATGGTGGTGGATGACGACCCCATCATCCGCAAGTATCTGATCAATGTGTTCAATGACAACGGCTATGAGGCCTGGGGGGCTGCATCCGGACCCGAGGCCTCGGAGATGCTGGAGAAGAAAAAGCCGGATCTCATTACCCTGGATCTGGAGATGCCCGATGAGTGGGGGCCCCGTTTTTACCGCCGTATGACCAAAAATCCGGAGTTTGCCAATATTCCCGTGATTGTGATTTCCGGCATGCAGAGCCGCCATCTTTCCATCAATAAGGCCATCGCCTATCTGGATAAACCCTTTGATCCGGAAAAGCTCATCGGCATCATCAAAAATACCATCGGCTGAATAAGAAAAAGGTGTCTTAAAACATACAAACGCTTTCAGAGGATTCCATCCGGAATCCCCTGAAAGCGTTTGTGCGTTCAGGGGCTGGGTTCTGTGAGCTTTCCCTTTTTTACGGTCATGACGGGCATGCGCAGGTGGGGCTTGAGGATCTGCCATGCAAGGAGGCAGAGACCGCCGCTGCATGCGGCCATGAGGCCAATGGTTCGGATTTTATCTGACCAGTCAAGGGAGATGAAGGACATGGAAAGGGCTCCCATGACAAAGTAGATGAAAATAAGGATGGAGGAAGCGCTGCCCGCATCCACATCCACCTGTTCCAGGGCCATGTTGTTGGAGGGCGGGCGGCTTAAACCCAGGCAGAAGGTGATGCAGGCCATGGGAAGGGCCAGCTTCATGGGGCCGGGCAGGGGAAGAAAGATCAGCGCCAGGCCGCCAAGAAAGATACCGGAAAAGCCAAGGCTCATGAGACGCATGCCGCCGAATCGCGGAGCCAACCTGGAGCAGCAGATGGAACCGATCATGAAGCAGAGGGCGTTGCCGCCGAAGAGCAGTCCAAAGGTGGTTTCCGAAAGACCCATGCCTGTGATGTAGATGTCTGAGGAGCCGCCGATGAAGGCGAAAAGGGGGACGCCCACCAGGGAGATGACCAGAACCACGCTGATGAAGCGTCGGTTTTTCAGAACCCCGACATAGCGGCGCATGAAGGATGCGGGAATGATGCGGCTTCGATCCAGGGATTCCTGCATCATGGCGACCCCTCCTAAGGAAATGAAGCCCAAAAGGGCCTGCATGATGAAGATCCAGGGCCATGAAAAACGGATCATGATAATGCCGCCGATAACAGGGGCAATCATGGGAGCTAAGGCGGTGATCACCGCAACATGGGCCATGGTCTGTTCCCGTTTCTGACCGGGAATGCGATCTTTGATGATGGCCATGGCAATGGCCGAGGCTGCGGCTGCTCCAGAGGCCTGGAGAATGCGGTACACGATGAGGTGGTAGATGGAAGGGGCTGCGGCGCAGAGAAGGCTTGCGCTGACATAGATGCAGATCCCGGCCATGAGAGGAGGCTTGCGGCCGAAACGGTCGGACAGGGGGCCGTAGACCAGAAGAAAAAAGCAGTAGGTGACAAAAAATCCGACGAGGGTCAGGTTCACCACACTGAGCGGCTGATTCCACTGGGCCTGCAGGGAGGGCAGGGCCGGAAGGTACATATCCGTGGCCAGGGGCGGAAAGGCGGACAAAAGGGCGATAAGGGCCACAAGGCGGCCCGTTGTATGCGTTTTCATGGCAGAGGTCCGAGGAAGTTGCGTATGCCGGTAAAAATGATCTGTGCGGCAATGGATGCGACAAAGAGTCCTGTGAGTTTGGTGAGAATGGAAAGCCCCAAACGGCCGATAAGCCGCTCAACCCCGCCTGCGGTCCAGAGCAGGGCGCCTACGGAAAGGCCTGCGGCGGTAAGGGAGAGGCAGGCTGTGATTTTTTCCAGCAGGCTCTGATACCCCGTACCCATGACCAGGAGAGCACCGATGGTGCCTGGTCCCACGGTGATGGGAATGGCCAGAGGGACTACGGAGAAGTCCCCCTCATTGGCTGGCAGGGCGGGTCCGGGCGCAGGGCCCTTGATCAGGGTAACGGCGGAAAGGAAAAGAATGGCTCCGGCACCAATGCGGAAGGCGTCGATGGTGATGCCGAAGATGTAAAAGATGTAATGTCCGAAGAAAAAGAGGACAAAGGAGGCCACAAGGACAGCGATGGTAATCTTGCTGGCGATCCTGCGACGTTCTGCGGTGCCCATACCTGCGGTCATGGACAGGAAGACGGAAAGAACGAAAAAAGGGGTGAGCAGGAGAAAAATTTTTAAGTAGAGGTGGATGAAATTCTGCAGCATGGGAGCTCCGTGGGGTGGTGGGACAATGTCTGTGGGCATGGGATTGGGGGGTTCTTTGGTCTCCGTTTGGTATTCCCATGGCCTTTATATAAGGTATGGGCAGGGAAGAAAAGCTTTGGGTTATATTTTTTCTTGATAAGAAGAAAAGGTGGAAAAGGGCCGACCGAGAGAAAGGGGGGATGGGAATGTGCGTGATCATTTCTCAAAAATAGAGTTGCCCCATTGAAAAATTTGGAAGGCCACAAGCATGGGAAATCCCGAAAGTGGTGGCGGATGTGAGCAATCGTATTCTTGACTTTTATGGTCCTGTGTGGGATTTTTAGCCATGCATTGTCAAATGGTTTTTGGTGTGCCTGAGGTTCTGAATGATCGGAAGTTCATTAAAAAACCTTGGAGATCGGATTTTTCTGATCCGTGGAAAAGAAGCCCCAGGAGAATGTGTTCCCGGCATGCCAGAATTTTTTAAGTATCTGGTTTGATATGGAAAATATTCTGGTTCATCCTTGCCTGACGTGTGTGCAGTCTTTTTTTGTCAACCCCATGCTACCGGAGAGATAAAAATGGCGGAAAAACCTCTGATCAGAATCGGCCATATCAAAATTACCGACCATCTCATTCTTGGTGTTTCCAAAAGCAAGATGATGACTAATGAGGAAAAGTTTGACCATTGTTCCCTGGAAACCGTTGCCAAAATGGGGTGGAATGAAATTGCTGATGCCCTGACAGAAGGGAGCATTGACGGGGCCTTTGTGTTGGCCCCGACAGCCATGGACCTGTTCAAGTCCGGTGTGGGCATTAAGCTTTTGCTTTTTACCCACAAATCCGGGAGCATCCTTGTCAAAAACAAGGCAGCCAACATTCAGAAAATAGAGGATTTCAGCGGCAAGATTGTGCTGATCCCTTACCAGCTTTCCATTCACAATATGCTGTTTCATAAAATTTTGTCGGAAAAAGGGCTGAATCCGGGCAGAAGCGGAGAGGCTGGCGTCGATGTTTTTCTGGAAGTGATGGCTCCGGCCATGATGAACGATGCAATCAAGTATGACGATGAAGGAGAAATTGCGGGTTTTATTGTGGCAGAACCCATTGGCTCCCAGGCCATTTCCGGGGGATATGGGGAAGAGTTCTGTCTTTCCAGGGATCTCTGGCCGGATCATCCCTGCTGTGTCTTTGTTGTGCGAAGTGATGTGGTAGCTAAATATCCTGATGCAATTCAGGAAATCACCAATTCCCTTGTACGGTCGGGGCAGTTCATCCATGAAGCTCCTGAAGCGGCTTCGGAGATTGGCAGCCTTTTTCTGAGCCAGGACAAAGGGGTCATTGAGAAAGTTCTTAAGGATCCAAGGCAAAGGATCAGCACCCATGAACTGCGACCTGTGATCCAGGATCTTGAGGCTATTCAGGAGTATATGATTTCAAAGATGCATGTTATGCGCGATAAAATTGATATGGAAAAATTTGTGGACTTCCGGTTTGCGGATGCAGCTGGGGCCAAATAACGCGTCCACGGGCCCTGGATTGGAAAAAGAGGTGGGAAAATATGACAACGACGGGAGCTTCCGGAGGGAAGAAACCGTCGTTGCTCATTGGGGGCGGGGTGTGAAAAGCAAAGAGCTATGGAAGATTTGAAATTTTTAAAGACAAATCCCTGGGGCAGTGGTCGTGGGGGCGAAGTTGTATCAGGAAATGATTTTTTCCAGTTTTTCTGCAATGGCTTCCGCAGTAAAAGGCTTGACCACGTAGTTTGAAACACCAGCCTGCACAGCTTCAATTACGTTTTGTTTCTGGGCTTCTGCTGTGACCATGAGAAAGGGGATGTTTTTGTAAGCCGGGTCTGACCGGACTTTTTTCAGTAGCTCCAGGCCAGACATTTTGGGCATATTCCAGTCGGATATAATGAGGTCAAAGCTGTTTTTAGACAGCGCCTCAAGGGCTGTGGTCCCGTCATCCGCTTCTGTGATGTTGGTAAAACCCAGTTGCTTGAGAATGTTTTTAAGGATGCGTCGCATGGTCGCAAAGTCATCCACCACCAGGATTTTGATTGAAACATCCATTGTCGGGAAGCCTCCTGATTTGTGTGGCGTTGTTGTGATGGGAAGGGGTTCAAGAAGCAAAAACGCCGCACCTGTGAAAACAGTTGGAAAAACGGATTGCTGCCTTGCAGCTTGAAAGACTCGGTAGTTCTTTGAGACCTTGGCATGGTTACGTTCAATAATTATAGCAAGTTTAATTTTTTGGCAAGAAACTTTCCTTTTGGGGGGCATACACCATAGAGATGCCGTTTGGAAGGGGGACGGCAAAGATCTGGACCTTGCTGAGAGGGTATCGCCCATATAAGGAAACAGCGGAAGTCCTCTTTCGGATCTTCCGCTGTTTCATGATGGGCTCAAAGTGGGCGAGCCATGAAGGCAGGACTGTAATGATGGGACTCATCTTGTGAGTATATGGGTGTGACGATGTGGCAGGTTAATCATGAAGGAATCATACAATCCAGTCAGGTTTTTAGCCCTTTTTATCCTGGAAAGGATGAAGCCTGAGTAAAAAATCCAGAAAATAAAACGGAACGCGATAAACGCACTCCGTATTTTGTTTGTGAGAAGACCAACAACATATCCGTATTCAAAAACAGATCGCTATATACAGGGTGACGGAGTTTTTGTCAAATGTATTTTTATATTTTTTGTGATTGTCTGTATTTTAGAACGAAATAATTCTTGAGAGTATGCGGACCAAGATATTTTATGCCATGCTGGGCGGGCTTCTGAATCTTTTTTTGTGCAAATTTATGAATTTATAAATAAAAAAGGCTGTCATCTGACAGCCTTCCTTTATATGTCTGGCGGAGAGACGGGGATTTGAACCCCGGAGGCGTGTGTTGCACGCCTAACGGTTTTCGAGACCGCCGCCTTCAGCCGCTCGGCCATCTCTCCATTTCTTAATGGCCAATACCTTTTGCACATTTTTCTGTCAAGCAGAACTTGTAAAAAGGCATTGACAGTAGTTATCTCCTCATGTAAAAGTGCTGCGTTGTTGTCGGGAAGTGGCTCAGTCTGGTAGAGCACAGCGTTCGGGACGCTGGGGTCGCTGGTTCGAATCCAGTCTTCCCGACCAATAAAAAGCGTTATTCAGGGTTCTGCAATGCTGCAGAACCCTTTTTCGTTTTATCTTTGCTTTTTTGTTGGGATTTGGGAGAAACGAAAGGAAAAGACTAAGGTCTTCATTGGTTTGGGTGGGCATCACCCGGAAAGATGGATTTCCGGATGATGCCCTTGTTTTTTTACGCAAAAGACTGATCCGTGGGGATCAGAAAAGCGGACGCCGAATGATTGTGGCTTCTCTGCCAGGGCCTACGGAAACCATGGAGATGGGAACACGGCTCAGGGTTTCAATGCGTTCGAGGTATTTTCTGGCTGTTTCAGGAAGAGCTTCATATTCCAGAATACCGGAAACGTCCTCTTTCCATCCGGGCAGAATTTCGTAGACGGGAATGCAGCGCTCCAGGGCTTTCAGAGCTGTGGGTACGTAGGAGATGGGTTCGCCATCCAGAATATAGCCTGTGCAGATTTTAAGCTCAGGCAGTCCTCCCAGAACGTCCAGTTTGGTGATGACAAGGCCGGTGAGTCCATTGAGGCGTACTGCATTGTTCAGTATGACCATGTCCAGCCATCCGCATCTGCGTTTCCGACCTGTGGTGGCCCCAAATTCTGCGCCTTTTTCCTGAATGAAATCACCCGTGGCGTCCAGAAGTTCGGTGGGGAAGGGACCCGCCCCTACACGGGTGGTGTAGGCCTTCACAATGCCGAGGATTTCTGTGAGACGTCCGGGGCCTACGCCAGCGCCAGCGCCAGCATTGGCTGACACGGTGTTGGAAGAAGTGACAAAGGGGTAGGTACCATGGTCGATATCCAGGTGGGTGCCTTGGGCGCCTTCGAAGAGTACAGGGCGTCCTTTTTCCATGGTCTCGTCCAGCTCCAGTGTCACATTGGCGATATAGGGCAGAAGGCGCTGGGCATAGGCGGTGTACTCGGTATGCACGGCGTGGTAGTCCAGGCCCGGGACATGGAAAAAGGTGGTGAACATGTGGTTTTTTTCTTTGATATTCACGGCAAGCCGGTCCGCAAAGACTTCTGGATCCATGAGTTCAACAAAACGGATTCCTCTGCGGGAAGCCTTGTCCTCATAACAGGGACCGATGCCCCGGCCTGTGGTTCCAATCTTTTTTTTACCGTCACTGGACTCCCGTGCATGGTCGAGGACCTTGTGATAGGGGAAGATGACATGGGCCTTTTCACTGATGCGCAGATTGTGGGGGCCGATATCCACGCCTTTACCCGCAAGATAGTCGATTTCTTCCAGAAGCACCGCAGGATCCACCACGACGCCATTGCCGATGTAGCAGGTTTTACCCTGAAGGATGCCCGAAGGCACCAGGTGGCTGATAAATTTTTCACCGGCCACAACCATGGTATGTCCGGCATTGTTGCCGCCTTGAAAACGTACAACGCTGTCTGCATGTTCGGAGAGAAGATCAACGATTTTGCCTTTGCCTTCATCGCCCCACTGGGTTCCCACAATTACGATATTGCCCACGTCTGACTCCTTGTTTTTTCTGGTAAAAATCCAGAAAAAAACCGGAACGCCGGTGGCGCGGTTCCGGTCGAAGAGGGTTTTTGACCTTATATAATTCCAACGGAAAGAGCAGGGTTACACCTGCGGTTTTTTTGCATCCTTTGCGTTCTGTCGTTTCTGACGGAAAAAAAGCTGAAGCTTTTCCCTGCACGGGGCTTCAAGAACGCCAGCCCGTACGTCCATTCTGTGATTCAGGCGCACATCATGGGAGAGATCATAGAGGGAGCCTGCACCGCCCCATTTGATATCCGCCGCTCCGTAGACCAAGCGTGTAATGCGCGCATGTACCATGGCGCCCATGCACATGATGCAGGGTTCGATGGTAACATATAAGGTGGTATCCGGCAGTCGGTAATTTCCCATAAGCGCAGCTGCTTTCCGAAGAGCAAGAATTTCGGCATGGGCCGTAGGATCGCAGAGGCTGATGGTCCGGTTCCAGGCTGTGGCCAGGATCAGGCCGGTTTTTTGAACAATCACTGCACCTATCGGAACTTCATCCATTTGTCCAGCCTTTTCCGCGGCAGCCAAGGCGAGTTGCATGTAGTATTCATCTTTCATAAAAAACTTGTATACGCAGATTTTCTGTTTGACAAGGCTGAAAGCTTACTCTATAAAGCGTCTCAGTTTTGAGCGCCCGTAGCTCAGCTGGATAGAGTACCGGACTACGAATCCGTAGGTCGCACGTTCGAATCGTGCCGGGCGCGCCATAAAAAAACAAGGGTTTACAGCAAAAAGCTGTAAGCCTTTTTTGTTTTTTGAAAAATGGAACACCATAAAGAGCACCATAAAGAATACCAAAAAAACAGCCCTGGTATTGGGTGTTCCAGATCTCTGTGGATTTTATAATACTCCAGGTGCAGGCTCTACTTTTTGAGAACCTGCATCTTTTTATTCTATCACAATAGCCAGTCCTTCAATTTCATTTACGGCAGGGCGTTTTTCAGGTTCCTTGCGTGTGGGCGCTCTGTGGATGCGTCATAGTGCTGTCTTGCTCCGATCCTTCCCCCCGTCCTTTGAGAACCAGCCCATCTTCTTCCTGTATGCCTCGCCTATTTTTATAGCTTCCTTCGCCTGTGCCAACAATTCCGCAAGTTTCCCCTCCCGTGTTCCTTCTCTTCATCCCCGGATACCATCCCGCCTCCTTATCTCTTGAAGATCCACAAGATTCGAACATTCATCTTCCTTGTGCATCATGGTATAGTGGATCCAGTTTTCAAGACCCGCAGAAGATGCAGGGGATGGCTTCGATGGCGAAAGGACTTTGGCTCCGGAGAGGCGGGTGGAGACCTTTTTTTGAAGGGAGTAGAAGGCGTGATACGTTTACTGGAGAAAAGGGATTATGCGCACATCCTCGACCTTGCCAGGGAAGTGGAGCCTTTGTTTGGGAAAATGGCGGGGGAGAAGGCGTTCGATGATGGCATAGAAGCCTGTGTGAAAAGCAGAAGCGGTTTGTGCTGCGAAGGGCCCGGAGGTGTTGAAGGGATCCTGATCCTGGATCGGGTGGGTAATGCCATTGAATGGTTTGTGGTCAGTGAAAGGAGCAGGGGAAAGGGCTTGGGAAAAAGACTTCTGGGAGAAGCGCTGGATCGACTTGACGCGGAAAGGGATGTCATGGTCCAAACCTTTGCCCCCCATGTTCCTGAGGGCATGGCGGCAAGGGCGCTTTATATGAAAATGGGTTTTTCGGATGTTCAGAGCGCAGGGAAGAACCCGGCGGGGGTGGATACGGTGATGATGAGAAAAAGGGGCTCTGGGTCAAGGGGGGAGTTTGGCAGATAAAGGGCACCAGGATCGAAAAACCGCCAACTGAGGTTTGTATTTTTGCTGCGGCAGGCGTATGCATAAAGAGTGTTTTTATCGTGAATTGAATCTTTTATGGTTTGAGAATCTGCAAGGGGAAAAAAGACATTTGTTTTTTTTAAGAAGAGCAGACGTTTTTTAACTGAAGGCATCGGGTGATGCAGCTTGGGAATTTGAGGTTTCATAATGATGTCCGTTTTGAAAAAAAGTTTGGATATAAAAATTGCAGGCTCTCTTTTTCTTGTGGTGGTGGCGGCCTTGATCCTGATGTTGTGGGCTTTTTGGGCTGTGCAGAACCATGATGCATCCCAGCTTGCGATGGGGCTTTCGGATCAGCTTCAGAGGATAGATACAGGGACTCTGGATGCAGAGATTCAGGCCAAAGTGGCAAGACTCCGGCAGGATGTTGCGGCCATGCCTCAGACCCTGTCTTCTGGCATATGGGGCCGGATGATTCTGGCAGCGGCAGGATGTCTGTTTTTGATCATGGTGACCTTGGGGGTCATTCTCAACCGGATTTTTCTCAAGCCTGTCAAGCAGCTGAACAGCAATCTTCGAAAGGCGATTCAGGGAAAAGAAAGAAACCTGACCATCCGAATGGGTCTGGCAAGGGAGGATGAGGTGGGGACCCTTGCGGGAGGCTTTGATCTTTTTGTTTCCACGCTTGATGATATTATCATGAACATTGGCGGTAAAACGGAAAGCATTGCCGCAGCATCCTCCGAGGTTTCTCTGGTATCGGCCCAGATGGAAAACGAATCTGCGGATCTTTACAGCCGATCCAATTCCGTAGCTGCAGCCGCCGAAGAAATGAATACGAGCATGCATACCGTGGCTGCGGCCAGTGAAGAGGCATCCACCAATATCTCCATGGTGGCTGCTGCGGCGACACAGATGCAGGCCAATATTTCTGAGGTGGCCCGGAACTGCAGGCAAGCTCTGGATATTTCCACCAAGGCAAAAAAACAGGTGAAGGTGGTATCGGAAAAGGTCGGGACCCTGGGAACTGCAGCTCTGGAAATCGGGCAGGTTACGGAACTGATCACCGAGATCGCAGAGCAGACCAATCTTCTGGCGCTGAATGCCACCATTGAGGCGGCGCGTGCGGGGGAAGCGGGCAAGGGCTTTGCGGTCGTGGCCGGAGAAATCAAGAAGCTCGCGTCCCAGACATCGGATGCCACGCAGATCATACGTGAGAAAATTGAGGGCATTCAGTTTTCCACCCGGGAGACGGTGGATGAGGTGGGAACGATATCGGATGTGATTTCCAAGGTAGACCAGATTGTCAGTGAGATTGCATTGTCCGTGGATGAGCAATCCAGAACTGCATCGGAGGTGGCAGGGAACATTGAACAGGCTTCCATCGGCATTGCGGAAGTGAATGAAAATGTGGCCCAGAGCTCCATGGTGGCGTCGGAAATTGCCAAAGACATTGCCACCGTGGATGCGGTGGCCGCAGAAATGTCCGGCCGGTCCAGTCATCTGAGCTACAGCGCGCGGGATCTGGATCTTCTGGCCCTGAGTCTGAGGGAAATGATTGCCGTTTTCCGGGTTTCCCACAGGCGTTCCCCGGAAGCCCGGAAGTCCACGCTGAAAGAAGGAGATATCCCGGATCTTATGCCCTGGAGTCCCCGTCTGTCCACCTCCATTGAAACCATAGATGCGCAGCACAGAGAACTTGTTCGCCTGATTAATCTTCTGCATAAAGCCATGCGTTTACAGAAGGGTACAGGAGAGGTGGGGGGGATTCTCCGGAAGCTCACGGAGTACACGGTTTCTCACTTTGCCTACGAGGAAGAGCTTTTTGCCCGATACGGGTATCCGGAAAGCCGGGGACATCAGAAAGTCCACACCGAACTTGTTGCCAGGGTTGCGGGATTCCAGAAAGATTTTGAAGCGGGAAGGGCCACGGTCACCATGGACCTGATGGATTTTCTGAAGGATTGGCTCAATACCCATATTCTGAAGACGGATATGGCTTATGCGCCCTTTCTGAAGGAGAAAATGGACGGGAAGGTTAAGGAAAGTAAGGATTTCCGGATACCGCCCAGGGTATCCGGAAATCTGTGAAGGAGGGAAAGGAGGAGGTGGAGGGAGGATTTCCTGCTGCATCCGGGTTGGGGAGTTCCCGGATGCAGAGAAGAAATCCTGTGGGGATATCCGGAACAATGCGGGAGTGCGTCCCGGATCTGAGAATGATCAAACCATGTCGATGTTTGGTGGGGATGAGGATTGCATCAGAATCTCATGTACCCTGAAGAATGGAAGATGGACCATGCATGAGTTGCCGGTCATGACAAAAATTCTGGCTGTGGCATGTCGCCATGGGACCATGCATGGTGTAAGGCAGATCCGGAGCATTACCGTAGGGGTGGGTGTTCTGTCGGATCTTGAACCTGAATGGATGCAGCATTACTTTGACCGCATTTCCAGAGGGGGCCCTGGCCTTCGGCGCTCTTTTGCATGTACGGCGCATGCCTGCCCTGTCTGCGGGCAGAAGGGGGAAGCGCGGCTGTATTCGGCGTGGGATACCAGGTTCTGGACATGGAAGCTCTGTGAGCATTGTTTTGAGCGGGTTTCCGCATAGCCAAGCCTGGATTATGCTGCTGAGTCCATGGAGGGAAGCGGTGGAAGAGGCCGGGAAACGGGTGCCTCGAATGTTAAAACTTGAGGGAGAGCAAGAATCGTGTCTATGGAAATGAGTATTTTTGAGATTATGATGCTGCTGTGCTTTGGATTGGCCTGGCCCGTGTCCATATGGAAATCCTGGCACTCCAGAAGCAATGGGGGCAAAAGTCCTGTTTTTCTTGTTATCGTCTGCCTGGGCTATGTCGCTGGCATCCTGCATAAGGTGATTTATCATTATGATGCTGTGATCTGGCTTTATGTTGTCAATGGAACCCTCGTCTTTGTGGATCTTCTTTTGTATTTCAGAAACGGAATACTGATGCGCAGGGCCTTGATTTCCTGCGACAGCACCTGCATGCAGGAGCCCCTTAAGAGTTGAAGAATGTCAGACCCGGAAGCGCCATTTTCCTCCCTTTTTTTTCGCACGCACCTTTTCTTTTTTCATGAGCATGCGCAAGGTGAGTACAACCCAGCCTTCGGCGCTGATCCGGGTGATGGGGGAGGCGAGGGGATAAAGCCGACTGAGGAGCCTGGGAAAGGATATGCCGCAGGGACCGGCATGGGAGACGATTTCTAAAACCCTCTGGGTACGGCGTTGCGAATGCTCCAGGGCGGCCAGGAGACGTTTGGACGGATCTTCGATGGGAGAACCATGGGCCGGGAAAATACGCCGAAGGAAAGGGAGCTCTGCAAGGCGCTTTAAGCTCTCCTCATAGGCTTCGATACTGGCGCGGGGAGGGCCAAGCCAGGGCGTGATAGTGCGCAGCACATGATCTCCGGACATAAGCAATCCTTCGGAAGGACAATAAAGGGCCAGGTGGTCATCTGCGTGGCCGGGGATGGGAAAATAATGGAGTATGCGGCCTCCGGCCCGAAGTGTGCCGGATTCGGGAATTTCCATGTCCGGGTCCGGCATCCACTGCATGCCAAAAAGATGATCCTGGATCCATTCAAGAAGGGGAAGGAGCATGCGCACAAGGGCCGGTGCATGGGGACGGAGCATGTTCGGGTTCTCTTCCCAGGATTTGCGGTAAGCGGCCCTGGAAGCAATGCGTGCGGCGGTTTTTCCGGTCAGAAGAACACGGGCCTGGGTGATACGGCGCAGCGCGCTTAAACCGGCAAAATGGTCACCATGACCGTGGCTGATGAGTATCCGGGTGATCCTGCACAGGTCTCCCCGCGCCTCCATTCGGGAGGCAATCCTCTGAAGATCTCCCGCGACGCTCCGTATATCTGCCCTGCCTCCGTATCCCGCATCCCACAGAAGGCCGTCTTCACCGGCAAAAAGGTACAGATTGACAGGCGGTTTCAGAATGGGAAACCTGGATTGGACCCGGATGCGGAAGAGATTTTTTTCCACTTCATCAAACATTGAACTTTCCTTAAAAAGAACAGGCGGCAAGGTTGTTGTTGAAGGTCCGGGGATTCGGGCTTTGGGGAAGCCCCTGCGGCGGATTCAAAGGATTTTACAGCGCAAGCAGGTGCATAAACGCCTGGGGGATATCGGGGATTTCAAGGGTTAAGGGGCTTGCGCTTTCCGGAGGCTTAAAGGAAAGTTTTTGGGCCTGAAGACCCAGGCGCATGTCCGGCCAGTTTTTTTTGAGAAAAGCGAGGGCGCGGGTAGGGGCATAGCGGGTGTCTCCTGCCAGCGGATGACCTGCCAGGGCCGCATGGCGTCGGATTTGGTGGGTTCTGCCTGTGCGCAGGCTACAGCGCAGAAGGGCATGCCGCTCCGAAGCCCGGAGGACGGCATAGCTGGTTTCGCAGATCTGGAGATGGCCTGTTCCCTGGGGATTTTTCCGTCCCTCGGCCCGGCTGGAAAGGGGAAAGGCCCAATGTCCCCTTTCTTCTGGGACGCCATGGACCAGGGCAAGGTATTCCTTTTCCACCTGATGATTTTCAAACTGCAGGCTGAGGCTCCGAAAAACATCCCTGTGAAAGGCCAGGAGCACAAGACCACTGGTTTCAGCATCAATGCGGTGTACCGGATGGAGGCCGAAGGGCGCACCCTTTCCTGGGCGGGCTTTTCCAGCCTCTTCTGGGAGCAGGGCTGAAGCAAAGGATATAAGATCCTGACCGGGTGTGTTGTGTATGCTCATGCCGCAGGGTTTTTCCATGACCATCCAGCCCTCCCCCAAAGCCTTAAGCCGTGGCTGCATAGGGGTACTCATTTTTCGCCACTCGGGGTAAGTGCGCTGCTGACCATGGCGGAAAAGGTTTCCATGGGCCGTGTTTCGTATTTATCCCTGTGGAGCAAACGATAAAAACGCCGCGGAAAACTCAGATCATGGACGGCCACGGCAAAGAGTTTTTCTTGTTTGAGTTCGGGCGCAATGGCATAGGGCGACATGCAGCTTAAGGTATCGGGGTTCTGCAGTACCCGCTTGACGGATTCGGTATGGTCAAACTCCAGGAAAACGTGAAGATGAACCGCCTGATCTCCCAAGCCCTGAAGAAAGGTATCCCGTGTGCCTGACCCCGGTTCCCGCAGGAGCCAGCGCCGACTGAGGAGTGTATCCATGGCGTAAGGCCCTTTGCGGGCAAAGTCTGCGTCTGAGGAAGCGATGATCATTTCCTCCTCACCAATGGGAGTGGTCATGACCACAGCGCTTTGCACCTCTCCTTCCACAAAGCCCATATCCAGTTTTCCGTTTTCCACATTCTGGGTAATCTCGCTGGAGTTGGCCGAGGTGGTTGTGATGGATACATCGGGGTAAAGATCCCGAAAGCGGTAAAGAATCTGGGGCAGGACATAGTCGGCAATGGTGGCGGAAGCGCCGATGTGCATGTGACCGCTCATGCGCTCGCCTTTGAAAAGGCCGATGGTGTCGTGAAATTGCTGCATGAGGGGAGCAAGCTGCTCGGAAAGGGCGCGGCCGTTTTCATTGAGCACAAGGCGTCGGTTCAGGCGGTCAAAGAGGGGGACGCCCACTTCATTTTCCAATTCCTTCAATGCGCTGGATACAGCAGCCTGGGTAAGAAAATGCTGCTCGGCCACCTTCCTGACATGGGGAGTACGGGCCAGGGAGAGAAAAAGCTCCAGTTGACGAAAGGTCATGGGATCTCCGTGTGTTGCGTGTGTTGCGTGTGTTGCCGGATGGCTTGGGATGATGGGACTTGTCGCGTGTTCTTTTTCAGGAGGATGGAAACGCCTGATGAAAAACAATAAATAAAAATTATGTCTTTGTCTAGAATTATCAATTTGTTTTTTCATCTCTGGAAAATTATAGTCCAAACAGCATAAGGCTTGTACCGGAATACCCCGTTTCTGACGAGAAATGGGATCCCCCTCAGAATTCCGGTACCCGTTCCTTCATGCAGCACACATCACCCTCCATCATCAAATAATACCTCCCTTCAGGAAAACGCCGGACTAAGTCCGGCGTTTTCTTTTGTGCGTTCAGCGCCAATCCTTTCATGCAGATTTTCAGGCTTTTTTTTCGGTTTTGAAAGGCTGAGAGAGGCTATTCAGAACAAAAAAGACAAGCCGGGCCATTTCATCGGAATCCTCGGTGATTCTTTCCACAAGGCTTGCCAGCTCCATGAGATGGATCATGGAAGCCGCACTGATACTGCTTTCCAGGATTTTACTTTTGGCCCTCCTGGCAATGCCCTGGGCTTTATCGGTTTTATCAAGGATTTCCTGGGCTGCGGCCATGCATTTTTTTCTGTTCCTGACATTGGGTTTTTTCATCCAGAGGCTGGTGGCAAGGGATAATTTTTTAAGTTCTTCCACCGTTTCTCCCGCAGCATCGGCAAGGAGAAAAAGTTCGGTTTCCAGAGGGTTGGCCACGGAGTCTTCCCGAACAAGAATCCATTCGAGGACCATCTCCATGTGCAGGGCAATGCGACCGTGGGCACGAATATAGCGGTAGCAGAGAGTGGGGCGGATGGTGAGTCTCCGGAAAAAACGGGGCCTGAGCAGACCTTCACACTCCAGGCGCTGGATTTCCTGGCGCAGGCGGAAGACATCCTCTTTAAAGGGAAGGGCCATGTCTGTTTTTTTCGAGATGATGCATTCCATGGCCTGCTGAAAGGCAAAGGCGCATTCCCGGAGCAGGGCTGTGAGGTGACTTGTCTGGCCAAATGGATTTTCAATGAAAAAAGACATTCCTGGGAAGTGCATGGGGATTTCCATTTTTTTATTGGGGGATACTGTGCGGAAAAAGGCCTGCTGAAAGTGCCCGGCCTTATTTTTCCTATAGAATGCAGGGCATACCACCATTGGATATCAGGAATCAAGTCCGCTGTTCAGGGTAAGGGAAAGCAAGCATTCGCATTGACAGTGGGAGCCTGTGGTGTATAAAAACCCCGATTGGCTGACAAAGCATCTTGAGGTGCGTGTCCCCATGGGACTCCCCGGGCTTTGTCTGCTGTGGGGAATCCGGGGCGTTGAAGGGGAGTGGGTACCTTGGCGTTGGGTCTGGAGAGGCGGACCTGCGCCCGTAAATGGGTATCCGGGTGAGGATGAGGGAGAAAAAAGATGCATGAAATCAACTGGATAACCTTTGTTTGTCAGCTTTTGGGAGGCCTGGGGCTTTTTCTTTTCGGTATGCGCCTGATGTCCGATGGCCTGCAGAAATCCGCAGGGGATTCCCTGCGCAGCATTCTGGAAAGGCTGACTTCCAACCGTGTGATCGGCGCCATGGTGGGAATTGTGGTGACAGCCATGGTGCAGAGCAGCTCCGCCACAACGGTGATGGTGGTGGGTTTTGTCAATGCGGGGCTCATGAACCTGACCCAGGCCTTAAGCGTGGTGCTGGGGGCCAATGTGGGCACCACGGTAACCGCCCAGCTCATTGCATTCAAAATCACAAGCCTTGCACTCCCCGCCATTGGCGTGGGAGTTTTTTTACGCCTTTTTTCAAGAATTTCCAAACTGCAGTACTGGGGAGAGATCCTTATCGGATTTGGTCTTCTGTTCCTTGGGCTTCAGGTGATGACCGATGGTTTTGTCCCCTTGCGTAAAAGCGCCATGTTCCGTGAGGCTTTTATCTATTTTTCCGTCAATCCCCTGGCTGCCGCCTTTGCGGGCGCAGTGCTTACCATGCTGGTGCAGAGCAGTTCCGCCACCATGGGTATTACCATTGCCCTTGCCAGTACGGGTCTCATTGATTTTTATGCCGCAGCCGCCTTTGTGCTGGGGGAAAATATCGGAACGACCATCACGGCCAATATTGCGGCCATTGGTGCGAATAAGACGGCCAAACGGGCGGCTTTGGGTCATTTTCTTTTCAATGCCCTGGGTGTCGCTTACATGCTCATCCTGCTGACCTTTTTTACGGGCTTTGTGGACAGCATCACTCCGGGAGATCCCAATTTTGTCAATGCAGACGGTTTCCATCCCTATGCAGCCCGTCACATTGCCAACGTCCATACCCTCTTTAACCTCATCAATATCGTTATTTTCCTGCCCATGATCGGTTTTCTGGCCCTTTTGTGCGAGCGGATTATTCCAGGGGCGGATATACCGGATGCGGACGGTTCTTTTCTGGACGAGAATCTCATCGAAACACCGGACATGGCCGTGCGTCAGGCGAGAAAAGAGGTACACCGCATGAGCGGCTATGCGCTGGAAATGCTGATCATGGCGCGCAAAGCTCTTTTTGAGAGGGATCTTAAGCTCATCAACCGGATCTATGAGCTTGAGGGCAAGGTGGACCGTATGGAAAAAGAAATCGGTACCTATCTTGTGAAGCTTTACCAGACACCTATGACCGAGAGAAATTCCCGTTATATCAACAGTATGATGCATGTGCTGCATGATATCGAGAAGATTGGGGATTACAGTGAATCCATCGCCCGGTATGCGGAAAAAATGATCCAGGAAAAAATGACTTTTTCCGATACGGCGCGGGAAGAGATGGCGGATATTTTTGATGTGGCCATCCGTTTCTGCACCCATGTTTTTGAAGGGTATAATACGGGAAAATTCGGTATCTGGGTGGATACGGCGGATGAAAATCTCATTGACCAGATGAAGATCCAGTTCAAGAACAACCACATGGATCGCTTGAGTTCGGGCGTGTGCAGCGTGGCCATGGGTATGCTTTTTGTGGATATCCTGAATAAGCTGGAAAAGGTGGGGGACAACGCCTTTAATATTGCCCAGGTTCTTGTGCAGCGGGAGCTGGGGTAGACTTTGAAGGGGGCCTTGTTTTTTTAAAAAGGCCCCCAGGTAAACAGTTGTTTGAGACTCTGGGTGCTTCCAGGCGGGTTTGGGCCCGCTTGTTTTTGTTTTTAAGTGTGAATGGCGTTTTGTCTGGAATGGCCTGTTATCGGGTGCCGTGATTTTTTAAGGAAAAGTGAGTCAACCATGTCTCTGGGGCTCCTGTGCGGGCCTGGCCAGGGGAAAAGGGGGAAAGATGGCAAAGCCTGTGAACGCCTTCTGGGGCTTTTTTATTTCTGAGCCTTTGGCTGGGGATCCGGAAAAAAGGAGAATTGGTACCTTTCTGGTTTTTCTCTCCTTTTTTGCTCAGATTCTTTTTCTCATGACAGCCCTGCGCTGGTTCCGCATGGGAGAAAACGTCCTTGCCATCAATATTCTTGTGGTGATGGTGGTGGTTCTGGCGGCTCCTTTTTTGTTGCGTATCACGGAATCCACTAAAATTGTGGCGGCTTACCTGATGACCGCCTTTTGCTGGTACTTTTTTTTCTATATATGGCGCACAGGCGGGATTGCATCGAGCGCTGTGAACTGGCTTCTGATTTTTCCCATGCAGGCGGCGGTCTTTCAGGGGCTGCGGGCTTGCGTGATCTGGTCCGTTGTCATGGGGCTATCCCTTGTTTTTTTTCAGTATGGACCTGAGGCGGGTGTGGTTTTTCATCATCTCAACCTGGACGCCAAGGAAGCTTCAGCCATGCGTTTTGGGGACCTGATGCGCCAGCTGGCTGCGGTGGCTGTATGCATGTATGTCATTGAGCGTGTACGTCTCCAGGCCATGGCGGCCCAGCAGGAGGCGTATACGGAGCAGCAGGCGGCGGTTCGGGAGCAGGAAAGGGCTGCCACAGCCCTGGCCCGTCAGATGGATACACTCCAGCATGTGTTTGAGCGCACCACCCAGAATGCCTGTGACCTCCTGGGTGCTTCCAGGAGTCTGGCCTCAGCCAGTACGGATATGGGAGAAAAAGTCAGTAAGACCGCTCTTTTCTCAAGGGAAGTGAGGGAAAACACCGAGGAAATCCAGGAAATTCTTCATATCATGGCCAGCTCTGTGGAAGAGACCTCCGTTTCCATCCGGGAAGTCCGGGATCGGGTGAATGAAGGGGCGGGCGTGGCAAGAAAGGCCGTGCAGGAAGCGGAAAATGCCAGCACCATGATTCTGAAGCTTTCGGAAAGCAGCGAGCGCATCGGTAGGGTGACGGCTGTGATTCAGGAAATTTCCGAACAGACCAACCTGCTTGCCCTGAATGCCACCATTGAAGCCGCAAGGGCTGGTGAGTCGGGTAAGGGCTTTGCTGTGGTGGCGGGGGAAATCAAGGAGCTTTCCCGTAAAACCCATGCGGCAACCGAAGAAATCCGCAGCCACATCGCAGGGAACGAGGCCACAGTGGTGGAGGTGGTGGAAAATAACAGGCGCATCAGCCGTATCATTGATACGATCCGGGAAGGGGAGGAATCCATTGCCGCCGCCGTGGAAGAGCAGAGTGTGGTGATCCAGGAGGTGGCGGAGCGCATCGCAGAGTCGGCTCACCGCAGTGATGCGGTGTCTGAGAATGTAAAGTCCCTGAACGAGGCCGTGGAGCAGATTCGGGAGGGCATTGAAAAGATGGTGGCCTCGGCGGCTTTTCTGGAAGGATTGGCCAAGGATCTCAATGATACCTGTGAAGTACGACCCTGATGGATTGAGATGAGGGGAAAAACCCTAAGGGGGACGCTGGCGCGGAACCCTGTTTCAGTGAGGCCTGGGATCAAGGGGCTGTACTGGAAAAGTGAGCCCCAGGCCGGAAAGTTCTTTTAAGGCCTGGGGCTGAGATTTTCTGTTTTTTAAGAATCAGGAGCGCTGGATAGTGACTTTTTGCATGACAACGGGTTCTTGGGGCTTATCCTGGCGATCCGTGGCTACCTTGCCGATGTTCATGACCACATCAAGACCCTTGGTGACCATACCGAAGACCGTGTGACGGTTGTTGAGATGGGGGGTGGGGGCCAGGGTGATAAAGAACTGACTGCCGTTGGTGCCAGGTCCGGCATTGGCCATGGAGAGGATTCCTGGGGCATTGTGCTTGAGATCTTTGTGGAATTCATCCTTGAAGCGGTAACCGGGATCTCCCATGCCGTTGCCCATGGGGCAGCCGCCCTGGATCATGAAGCCATCAATGACTCTGTGAAAGGTGAGGCCATCGTAAAAGTTACCCTGGCGGAGGGTGCGCTGGCGGCCTTCGGCGAGATTGACAAAATTCCAGACGGTTTCCGGAGCTTCCTTAACAAAAAGCTGAATTTCAAAATTGCCCATGCTGGTTTCAAAAAGGGCGGTGAGACCGGCAACGTCTTCTTTGTAGTCGGATTTCTTAAGCATTGTTTCTCCTTGAACGATGGGAATCTGGCCGTTGAAATGGCGCTTATGTCAGGGCCTTGTAGCAGCTTGCGCCAAAGCTTTCAAGTAAGTCCCGGTAAAATGTGATTTCTCCACCCATGCGCCGGATGCCAGGCCCTTCCCAGGCTGTCTGGCGGAGCAATGAAAAAAAGCTCCCCGGAATCCGGGGAGCCATGGGATGGGCAGGGAGATTTCAGGCCTTGATAGCCTTCAGTCCTATGGATTCATGTGGTAGGCATCCACAAGGCTGTAGATTTCGTTTTCAATGATGCGCTTGTAGCGCTCGAGGTTCACCACAGGTTTTTTGTACATCTTGGCGCACAGTTCCTGCTGCTTGGCGTTGGTGGCCTGTTTCATGGCGAGGTTCATGGCATAGGTGGACATGTCCCGTACAAAGACATCAAAGAGGGAATCCATGATGTCGTCTGAAATGCCTTCCATTTTGGCGGATTCACAGATCAGCTGGGCATAGGGCACCATGGCGAAGCATTCACCCAGGGCGTAGAGGAAGTCGAAGTTCTTCATCTGCTCCATGAGATCCATGCCGGAACCCATGAGGAACTCCTTGAAGGCTTCAATCTGCTCCATGAACACCACCACGTTGGGCAGGTGGGAGAGGGCCTTGAAGGTGGGCATGTAATCATGGAACTGGATCTTGCCGTAGCCCTTGGTGGGGCCCTGGGCAAAGAGGAAGTCATCGTTTTCTCCGCCGTTCATGCGGGGAACTTCGGGGTAGGCCTTGGATTGAAGATGTAGTTGGGAATCAGTTTGGCGATGAGGGCCATGTTCACATGCTTTGTACCTTCAAGCTTGGGCATGCCCTTGATTTCAACTGCGGCCTGCTCAAAGAACATGTCCTTTTCAAAACCGCGTGCTGCCAGAATGTCCCAGAGCAGCTCCATGACCATCTCGCCCTGGATGGCCACCTTCATCTTCATGAGGGGGTTGAAGAGGAGGTAGCGGCGGTCTTCGGCATTGGCGGCCCGCATGTAGTCCGTGGCCCGCAGACCAAAGAGTTTCATGCCCACGATGCGGCACCAGGAGTCAAAAAAGAGCTGCTGGATGTGGGCGAACTCCGTCACATATTTGCCAAAGAGATTGCGCTTGGCGGCATGGTTTAAGGTTTCATAGAGGGAATGCTCACAGAGGCCGATGGAGGCGGAGCCGATGTTGAACTTGCAGATGTTGATGGTGTTCAGCATGTCATCCCAGGCTTTCTGGCCACGGGAGAGGATTTCGGCTTCTGTGATGGGATAATCATGGAGGGCGAATTCCGCCACATACATCTGGTTCTGGGCAATGACGTTTTTGATGCACTCATACTTTTCATGGCTGGAATCCACCACGAAAAAGACATATTCATCGGTATCCGCCATCTTGGCGAACACGGTGACCGTGCCTGCAAGGTTGCCGTTGCCGATGTAGTATTTGGAGCCCCGTGCGAGGTAGGTGCCGTCGGCCTGGGGATAGAGCTTCATTTCACTGGAGTAGATGTCCGCACCATGGGCCCGCTCGGAAAGACCAAAGGCGCAGAGGGGGTTTTCCTTGAGTTTGGCTGCGGCCTTGTGCTTGGCTTCTTCATTGTCGCCCAGAAGGACAGGGTCGAGGCCTAAGGTAGAGACATGGAACATATACCAGTAGGCGGAGCCGTAGAAACCGAGGATTTCGGAAAACTCAAACATGCGGTAGGTGGAGTAGTACTGGTTGGGATCTTCCCCATAGCCCTTGGGCAGGAAAAGGGTTTCAAAGATCCGCTCTTTTTTGACAAATTCCGCAAAATCATGGGTGAATTCCCGGCTGTGGAAATCCTCTTTGAGTTTGGCAAGGCCCTTGGCTTCAAAGAAATCAATGGTTTTTTTCATGATTTCAGCAGATCTTGCGTCCGGGTAGTTGCGGTCTTTGTACTTTTTGGGATTAAAGAGAACCATTGTGCCTCCTTGGCGGATCATGAAAGAAGTTTTATGGATTTGTGTTTGTGCTGGCCCTGCGATCGGGTCGACGAGGAATTCATAGCGCTTTACTAGTTTGTGTACAAGACAAAAATGCGGAGAGTGATCCCTGATGGATCAGACCTGCGCCTTTTTGGATCAGTTTTGTTCTCGGCCGGAGAGGGCCGGATGAAAAGGATGGCAGATGCGGATGATCATGGCGCCCATGCGGGGCTATACGGATGCGGTGTTTCGGGAGGTCTGGTCCCGTCATTTTACAGGACTGGACGAGGCAGTAGCCCCTTTTATTTCCTTGCACAAAGCTTCGGAAGTATCCTTGAAAACCCTGGGTGAGCTTGGACAGAAAGGGACTTTCTCCCTGCCTGTGACGCCCCAGATGCTGGGGAACCAGCCCGAAGCCTTTCTGGATTTAGCCCGCTTACTTGCGGATCAGGGATATACGGAGCTGAACTGGAATCTGGGGTGTCCCTTCCCCATGGTGGCGAAAAAGGCGAGGGGATCGGGGCTTCTCTGTCACCCGGATCGGGTGGACGCCTTTCTGGAGCGGGTTTGCGCTGCATCCCCTGTGGAGGTTTCCGTAAAAATCCGGCTGGGTCGTCAGAGAAAGGAAGAGATGGAGGCCATTGTCCCGATTCTGAACCGCTATCCCCTGAGCCGGGTGATGGTGCATCCCCGCATCGGAACCCAGATGTACACGGGCAGGCCGGACCTTGCGGGGTTTGAGCGTTTCCGCGCCGCCTGTCACCATCCTCTGGTCTACAATGGAGATATCTGGTCGCAAAGGGATTTTACGGGACTTACCCGGCGTTTTCCAGGAATTACTTCCTGGATGCTGGGGCGGGGACTTCTGGCGGATCCCTTTCTTGCGGAAAGACTCCGGGGAGGGTTCAGAGGGGAAAGGGAAGAAACCCTTGCCCGTTTTGTGGCCTTTTATGAGGAGCTTGAAGCGGCCTACGCAGCAAGGCTTTCCGGGCCCTCCCATCTTTTGGCGCGCATGAAGGGATGGTGGGCCTGCTTTCATCAGAGTTTCACAGAGGGGGAACGCTTTTTCAGAAAAATCCGGAAAATTGAAAACCTGGAAGCCTTTGGTAAGGCGGTACAGGCCTTTTGGGACGCAGAGCCCGACTGGCAGTTTTCACCCAACGAAGGCTGGGTGGAGGAAGCCGAAGGCAAAGGGATGAACAAAGAAGCATAAAGACAGGGTGTTGTTATGGATTTTTTTTAAAAATGCTTGTTATCGTTGACAGCGTCTTCCTTGTTTTTTATATGACGGCTGCGCCAAAAGCTTTTTTGAAAAAAGGCTTTTGGCGTCCTGCTTTTCGGCCCTGGAGGAGATCGCTCCGGGATGGGGACGTTTCCCCCTTGGTGTTGTTGATGTTATGTCCGAAAGGAGGGCCCCATGCCCTATGACACAGCCGGTGATTCAGCTTAAAAATGTCACAAAGCGTTTTGACGACGAAACCGCAGTGGAAGGCTTCAGCCTGGATGTGCATTCCGGAGAATTTCTGACCCTTCTGGGACCTTCGGGATGTGGCAAGACGACGGTGCTTCGCCTCCTTGCGGGCTTTGAGCAACCCACGGCAGGAGAGGTGATCCTGGCCGGTCGCTGCGTGAACCAGGTACCACCCAACCGCAGGGATGTGAATACGGTTTTTCAGTCCTATGCCCTTTTTCCCCACATGAGCGTGTTTGACAATGTGGCCTTCAGTCTGAAACTCAAAAAAACGTCAAAAAGGGAGATCCAGGATCGGGTGACCGAAGCCCTTTCCATGGTCAAACTTTCGGAATATGCCCACCGCAGGGTGCATCAGCTTTCAGGAGGTCAGCAGCAACGAGTGGCCATGGCCCGCGCCATTGTGAACCGTCCTCTGGTTCTTCTTCTGGATGAACCCCTTTCCGCTCTGGATTATCAGCTGAGAAAAACCATGCAGCTGGAGCTGAAGCGTTTGCAGCGCCATCTGGGGATTACCTTTATTTTCGTGACCCATGATCAGGAAGAAGCCCTTTTCATGAGCGATCGGGTGGTGGTGATGAACGAAGGCCGTATTGAGCAGGTGGGCCGACCCCAGGAGATTTATGAAGAGCCTGTGAACATGTTCGTGGCCCGGTTTGTGGGGCAGATCAACGTATTTGAAGGCCATATTCTCAAGGCCAGGGAAGGGGGCGGATATCTCTGCCGTCTGGGTAAGATGGATTTTCCCCTGAACACCCGAAAAAGCTTTGGGGAAAATGAGGCTGTCCGTATCCTGCTGAGACCTGAAGACCTCAAGATTGAGCGCCTTTCCGATGGTTGCGCGCCCCCTTACCTGCCGGGGGTGGTGGAAGAGCTTCTCTACAAAGGCTCCACCGTGGATCTGGTGATTCGTCTGGATTCCGGGGAACAGATTTTTGTGACAGAGTTTTTCAATGAGGACGCAGAGCATATCTTCTATGCCGAGGGCGAAAAGGTCTGCGTGAGCTGGATCGAAGGATGGGAGGTGGTCTTTTCCCATGCACAGTGAAAGAAGTTTTTTTAAAAACGGAGTGATCCTGCTGGTCTGCTTCTGGCTTGGGATTTTTGTCTTTACGCCCAACATCCTTGTGCTGATCACAAGTTTTCTTGAACGGGATGCCGCCTCCTTTGTGGCGCCCCGTTTTTCCCTTGGAGCGTATAAGACCCTTTTTGATCCGGTTTTTGTCAGTATTTTTCTTGCGTCTTTCCGGATTTCCCTCATGGTGACCCTGATCTGCCTTGTGGCGGGTTATCCCTTTGCCTACGGCATTGCCCGTTCTCCCCGGAAGTGGCGTCGGCTTCTGCTGGTGCTGGTCATCATTCCCTTCTGGACCAGCTCTCTGGTGCGTACCTATGCGCTCATGATGCTCATGCGGGCCAATGGTCTCATCAACACCTGGCTGCAGAAACTGGGACTGATCGAAACGCCCTTTTCCATGCTCTATACGGAAGGGGCCGTACTCTTCGGCCTGGTGTATAACCTCCTGCCTTTCATGATTCTGCCCCTTTATGCTGCCATCGAGAAAATGGATTCAAGGCTTCTGGAAGCTGCTGAGGATCTGGGAGCCAACCGCTTTCAGCGTTTTACGCGGGTGGTGCTGCCCCTGACCCTGCCGGGTATTATCGCAGGCTCCATTCTTGTGTTTCTGCCTGCCATGGGTCTTTTTTACATCCCCGATATTCTGGGAGGTTCGCGGAGCATGCTGGTGGGCAACCTCATCCGGGACCAATTTCTCACGGCGAGGAACTGGCCCTTCGGATCTGCGGCCAGTGTGGTGCTGACCCTGATCATGGCCCTGATGCTGCTGGCCTACTGGCGCAGCATGAAACGCTTCAACGAAAGCATCATTCGCTGACCTAAGGGAGAGGGCTGACATGGCAAAACGGGAAAAGCGCCTGGGCCGGACCTTGTACATGGTTCTGGTCTATGGTTTTCTGTATACCCCCCTTGTGATCCTCATTGTGTATTCCTTTAACGCGGCCCGCTACGGCAGCGCCTGGACAGGTTTTACCCTGGACTGGTACAGAAGCCTTGCCAGCAACCAGCGACTGTTGGAAGCGGCCTTTCATACGCTGGAGGTGGCGTTGATTTCAAGCTGCATTGCCACCCTCATCGGAACCCTTGCGGCCCTGGCTTTTTACCGCTATCGTTTTGTGGGACGTAAGGTCTTGTATACGCTGGTGTATATTGTGATGATGAGTCCGGATATTGTGATGGGGATCTCCCTTCTTATCCTTTTCATCCTCATGGGGCTGCCTGTGGGTTTCCTGACTCTGGTGATCGCCCATGTTACTTTCTGTCTGCCCTTTGTGGTGGTAACGGTGTATGCCCGGATTTCCGGTTTTGACCGGAATGTGATTGAAGCGGCCAAAGACCTTGGAGCCGATGAATTCCAGACCTTCCGGCGGGTGATTCTGCCCATGATCATGCCTGCGGTTCTGTCCGGCTGGCTTTTATCCTTCACCCTTTCCGTAGATGATGTGATCGTGAGCTTTTTTGTAACCGGCCCTGCCTACGAAATTCTGCCTTTACGGATTTATTCCATGGTGCGTCTTGGGGTGAAACCGGAAGTGAATGCCCTTTCAACCCTGATGTTCGCCATCACGCTGGTTTCCGTGCTGGCTTCCCAATGGCTGATCAAGGAGAGAAAAGAATGAAAAAAAGTATCCTCACCCTGGTTGTCGGGTTTTCTTTGTTGCTTGCGGGTCTTGCCCAGGCAAACGAGAGACTTTTTGTGTACAACTGGTCCGAATACATGCCCGAAGCGGTGATCGCGCTTTTTGAAAAGGAGACGGGCATCAAGGTGGTCTACACCACCTATGACGCCAATGAAGCCATGTATGCGAGGATCAGACTCTTGGATGGCAAGGGCTATGATCTCATTTTTCCCTCCACCTATTATGTGGATAAAATGAGAAAGGAAGGCCTGCTCATGCCCCTGAACAAGGAGCTTCTGCCTGGCCTGGTCCATCTGGATCCTTCCCTGCTCAACAAATCCTACGACCCGGAAAACCGTTACTCCCTTCCCTATCTCTGGGGATCCACAGCCATTGGCGTGCATGCAGGCCTGGTGGACGCCAGCAAGGTGACAGCCTTTGCGGATCTCTGGAAACCTGAATACAAGGGCCGGGTCATGCTCACCAACGACATGCGGGAGGTGTTTGGTCTGGCTCTGCATGTGCTGGGGTATTCGGGGAACAGCGTCAAGGAGGCGGAGATTGCCGCAGCCTATGAAAAGCTCAGGGATTTGATGCCCAGTCTGCGGCTTTTTGCTGCGGAAAACCAAAAGCAGGTGCTGCTCAGCGGTGAGGCCGTGATCGGAGCCATCTGGAACGGAGAAGCCTACATGGCTGCGGAGGAAAACCCGGATATCCGCTATGTGTATCCCAAGGAAGGGGCGGTTTTCTGGGTGGACTCCATGGCCATTCCCAAGGGAGCGGCCAATCCTGAAGGGGCCCATCGTTTCATTAACTTCATTCTCCGGCCGGAAATTGCAAAAATGATCACAGAGGAGATCGGTTACGCCACCCCCAACAAAGCGGCTAAAGCCTTCTTGAGTCCTGAAGTGGCCTCCAATCCCACCGTGTATCCGGATGCGGAGCTGGTGCACAACGGCGAGTTTCAGAATGATGTGGGCGATGCCATTCTGATCTATCAGCGGTATTGGGAAAGATTGAAGACCGGACGCTGAAAAACGGAAAACAGCGGGCAGGAATTCTCCTGCCCGCAGAGTTTTTGACCCCCCCAACCCAGAGGGGCTTGCATGAAGTTTCTTCCCTCCCAGCTGATGTACCTGCTTCAGGATCGCAGGGCGCGGCGGAACATCCGCCTTCTTTCCCGCTTCATTCTGGTGCTTTTGGGCATCATCACCCTGTACAGCATCCTTTTTCATCTTTTCATGCTCATGGAAGGGCAGAGCCATTCCTGGGCCACAGGGGTGTACTGGACCCTGACGGTCATGTCCACCCTGGGGTTTGGGGATATCACCTTTCAAAGTGATATCGGCCGTATTTTTTCCATCGTGGTGCTGCTTTCGGGCATTGTGTTTTTGCTTGTCATGCTGCCTTTCACCTTCATCCAGTTTTTTTATGCCCCCTGGCTGGAAGCGGAAACCCAGTCACGGGCGAGGCAGAAACTTCCCGATGATGTGGAAAACCATGTGATCATTGTTGGTTTTGACCCCGTGGCCACCAGCCTTATTACAAGGCTTGTGAAGTATGAAAAGGAGTATGTACTCCTTGTCCCGGAAGTGCAGGAGGCCATCAATCTCAGGGACCAGGGGTACAAGGCCCTTGCCGGGGATCTGGATGACCCGGAAACCTACCGCCGCCTCCATATCCACAAGGCAGCCATGGTGCTGGCCCTTACCGATGACATGAAAAACACCAACATCGCCTTTACCCTGAGGGAGCTTTCCAAGGAGATTCCCATTGTGGTGAATGCGGAAAATGACGAGTCCGTGGATATTCTCCGCCTTGCCGGAGCCACACGGGTGTTTCAGTTCCGTAAAATGCTGGGAGGTTTTCTTGCGCGCCGCATTGTGGGGGCTGGCTTGCAGTCTGCCATCATTGGTCGTTTTGAAAAGCTTGTGATTGTGGAAGCCCCTGCCATGCGTACGCCTCTGGTGGGAAAAACCCTTCTGGAGTGCGGCCTGCGCCAGGCCACGGGCATGAACGTGGTGGGGCTCTGGGAAAGGGGCGTTTTCACCCTGCCGAGACCCGAGAGCCGGATACAGTCTGAAACCGTACTGGTGCTGGTGGGATCCATGGAACAGGTTCTTGTCTATGAGCGTTTTGTGGGGAATCAGGAGGAAGCCTCCTTGGATCCTGTTCTGATTCTGGGAGGAGGCCGGGTGGGCCAGGCTGCGGCGGAAATCCTTGAATCCAGGGGCGTTCGTTATCGGATTGTGGAAAAAAATCCCAAGGTAGCTGCAAAAAGCGCGCATATGGTTCTGGGCAGCGCCGCGGATCTGGATGTTCTCCTGGATGCGGGGATCAAGAAGGCCCCTTCGGTTTTCATCACCACCCATTCCGATGACATGAACATCTATCTCACCCTGTATTGCCGCAAACTGCGCCCGGATATCCAGATCATCAGCCGGGCTACTCTGGATCGGAATATCAGCATTCTGCACACCGCAGGTGCTGACCTTGTCATGTCTTACGCCGCCCTTGCGGGCAATACCCTTTTTAATCTCTTAAGTCCGGGCAAGGTGCTGATGGTCACAGAAGGCCTGAACATCTTCCGTGTTCGGAGCCATAAGAGCCTTTGGGGAAAAAGCCTTGTGGATAGCGGCATTCGTAAACACACGGGGTGCAACGTCATTGCCATGTCCTCAGGGGAAACCATGGAAATCAACCCGGATCCCTTTAAGATCATTGAAGAGGCTACGGAATTGATTGTCATGGGCAATGCAGAGTCGGAAAGTCTTTTCAGACGCCGTTATCCGGAAAAGGATGCCAGGGTGTAGGTGACTTTTTTTGCCCTGAGCGGAGAAATTACCATGTACCCTGGACTTTTTTTCCTGTAGGCTCTTTTTATCCTGTTTTATTCGCGTCTGTCCCCCCATTTCTGAGTCCGGCTGTCCCTGGGCTCAGCACCAGAAAGGAGACCTTGCATGACGGATAAAAAGAAGCTGACAACCAATGGCGGAGCCCCGGTTCCGGATAACCAGAATGTACTGACAGCAGGCCCCCGCGGGCCCATGCTTCTTCAGGATGTCTGGTTTCTTGAGAAACTGGCCCATTTTGATCGTGAGGTGATTCCGGAGCGGAGGATGCACGCCAAGGGGTCGGGTGCTTATGGGGTTTTTACGGTCACCCACGACATCACCCAGTACACAAGGGCGAAAATATTTTCTGAAATCGGCAAGAAAACGGAGCTTTTCACCCGCTTCAGCACGGTGGCCGGAGAAAGGGGCGCTGCGGATGCAGAACGGGATATCCGGGGTTTTGCTGTGAAATTTTACACGGAAGAGGGGAACTGGGATATGGTGGGCAACAATACGCCTGTGTTTTTCCTGCGAGATCCCCTGAAATTTCCAGACCTGAACCATGCGGTGAAGCGGGATCCCCGCACCAATATGCGAAGTGCGAAAAACAACTGGGATTTCTGGACTTCTCTGCCCGAAGCCCTGCATCAGGTGACCATTGTGATGAGTGATCGGGGCATTCCCGCCACCTATCGTCATATGCACGGGTTCGGCAGTCATACCTTCAGTCTCATTAATGCAAAAAACGAACGCTATTGGGTGAAGTTTCATTTTAAAAGCCAGCAGGGAATTAAAAATCTTACGGATGCGGAAGCCGAAGCCCTCATTGGTAAGTGTCGGGAAAGCCATCAGCGGGATCTGTACGAAAGCATTGAAAACAAGGATTTTCCCCGCTGGACCCTTTTCATTCAGGTGATGCCGGAAAAGGAAGCCGCCACCTGCCCCTGCCATCCCTTTGACCTGACCAAAGTCTGGTTTCACAAAGACTATCCTCTGATTGAAGTGGGGGTGATGGAGCTGAATCGCAATCCGGAAAATTATTTTGCCGAGGTGGAGCAGGCGGCCTTTAACCCGGCCAATGTGGTGCCGGGTATTGGCTTTTCTCCGGACAAGATGTTGCAGGGTCGCCTCTTTTCCTATGGCGATGCCCAGCGTTACCGTTTAGGGGTCAACCACCACCTCATCCCCGTGAATAAGGCCCGTTGTCCTTTCCACAGTTACCACAGGGATGGTGCCATGCGGGTGGATGGCAACCATGGCAGCACCCTTGGATATGAGCCCAACAGTTATGGGGAGTGGCAGGAACAGCCCGATTTCAGTGAGCCGCCCCTGAGTCTGGAAGGGGCTGCCGATCATTGGAACCACAGGGAGGACGCGGATTATTATTCCCAGCCCGGTGCACTTTTCCGTCTGATGCGTCCGGAACAAAAAGAAGTTCTTTTTGGTAACACGGCCCGCTCCATGGGGGATGCGCCCCAGGAAATCAAGCAGAGACATATCCGCAACTGTTTTAAGGCAGACCCGGCCTATGGCGAGGGAGTGGCAAAGGCCCTGGGTATGGATCTGAGTGAGGCGCTTGCATGAACGGCGGTAGAAGAAGGTTTCGCCTTAAACCCTGAAAAAGGTCCGGTGAGTTGACGGGTGTGAAGATTCAGGGCGGTTAAAATGACAGAGGGGCAAGGCGGAAAAATAATTTTCCCCTTGCCCCTTTATTTTTTCGATTCAGCGGAGTCCGGTGTGGCGCGGATCCCTATTTTTCAGGGTATCCGCCCGACTCAATAGTTGGTGGGCTTAAGTTCAAAGTGAGCCTGGGGATGGGCGCAGGCGGGGCACATTTCCGGAGCTTTTTCTCCGGTGTGCACATAGCCGCAGTTGCGACATGCCCAGGTAGCGCTTGCTTCGCGCTTGAAAACCCTGCCTGCTTCAATGTTGGCGGCAAGGGCTCTGTAGCGGTTTTCGTGGTGTTCTTCTGCAATACAGATTTTTTCAAATACAATGGCGATGGCTTCAAAGCCTTCTTCACGGGCGGTTTTGGCATATCCGGGATACATGGAGGTGAATTCCTCATGCTCTCCCTGGGCCGCAGCCTTGAGGTTTTCAAGGGTTGTTCCGATCACACCTGCAGGGAAATTCCAGCGTACTTCCACTTCTCCGCCTTCAAGGAATTTGAAAAAGCGCTTGGCATGCTCTTTTTCCTGGTTGGCTGTTTCCTCAAAGATGGCGGCAATCTGTACGTAGCCTTCCTTCTTGGCCTGGGCTGCAAAATAGGTATAGCGGTTTCTGGCCTGGGATTCCCCGGCAAAAGCTGTGAGAAGGTTTTTTTCGGTCTGCGTTCCTTTGATGGATGCCATGCTGAACTCTCCTTTGAATGGTTTTGGGTTTCTCGGTTTAAAAGAAGGATCATCGTTTCTGGCATTTGGGGCAGAGGCCCCTTACCTCGACAATGATGTCGTGAATCTGGTAAGGACTTTCCACCTGTTCCCGAAGAAGGCTTTCCAGGGGAATACTTGCGGGTAGGTCTTCCAGACTGTCGCAAGCCGTGCAGCGGATATGGGCATGGGTATGGGTGCTGCCATCGTAACGTCTGGGACCTGCGCCCGTATCAATCCTTGCAATGTAGCCCGCCTCACTGAGGCTTTCAAGGTTTCTGTAAACGGTTCCAAGACTGATGCGTGGAAGCTTGTTCTGTACCCAGCGGTATACCATGTCCGCTGTGGGGTGGCTCTGGGTGGCGAGAACCACATCCAGAATGATGCGTCGTTGCGCACTGAGGCGGATGGCTCCGAGTTTCTCTTTGTGTGAATGTTCCATGACGCCTCCCCCTTTTTTTCAGTAATAATTACTGTTAATGGTTTTTTCTGTCAAGGCTTTTCTGCATATGCGCAAAAAGGATTGAAATCTTCTTTTTCTGGCCCATAGAAAAGAACCTGCAAAGACTAAGGAATGGATCAGAAGAGATTCCGAACTTCCGCCATCAGTTGTTCGGCCAACCCATCCAGGGCCAGGCTCTGGGAGGCGGCCAGGGCTTCGGGTTCGATGGAGGTGCTGAAGACACGGACATCAAAGGGCACTTCTTTGGGGAGTTTACCCGGAGCTTCTAGGGAAAACATACCGCTTAAACGCACTTCACCCTTTTCATCTCCTGAAAAATCGATGATCTGCAGACGTAGGCGCAAGGCGGGAGGGGGATAGGCCGGCCCGAGTTCTGCGGGTATGACCCGGAATCCGGGGAGCCTGGCATCCATGCGTAAAGCCAGGCTTTCTCGCATGAGCCGGTCAAGGGGAGCGGACCAGCGGTGGTGTTCATGTACAACCAGCTGAAATCCGCCCTGACGCGTGACCATCTGGGGACGGTCCAGGTGGCGGGGGATGGCAGATGTTTCCAGAAGCAAAACGGGACTCCCGGCTTTTTTTTGCATAAGGGGAGGGTCCGGAATGCCCAGATGGTAGAGCTGGGGATGGGGCTTGGCGGCACAGCCCGCAAGCAGGAGAAGAAAAAGGACAGCCTTCACAGCATGCCCCAGTCCGGGAGAGGAGGAAAGGGGGGATCTTGCGCGGTGTCTGTGCATGGGACCTCCGGATCTTTTATTTTCCGTAAAGAAGGGTGTCGGGTCTTGCCTCCAGGCTTTCGGCAAGAATGCGAATGGCCCGGGCGGACTCGGCCAGTTCCTGGGCTGCCCGGTTGATTTCCATATAAAGGGGACTTCCCTGTTGAAGGGTGGCAAGTCCCGCATTGAGCTGATCCAGAGTGGTGTTGATGCCCGCAAGGACTTCCCGGGTATCCTGGAAGACGGGTCTGAGATCTCCGGGGATGTCTTCCATGCGAAGCATGAGTTTTCTGGCGCTTTCCAGGGTTGTGATGGTGTTCTGGGCTATGCCTTCCAGGGGGAGTTCACGGATGCGGTTGAGAATGCGCAGGGCGTTTTCCGTGAGCTGGGCAATGGGATGGGGCAGAGTGGGGATGACAGGAATGCCTTCGGGACTTAAGGGCAGCTCCTTTACGGGATTTGCCGGATCCATTTCCATGGCCACAAAGAGCTGGCCTGTGAGAAGGCTGCCCATTTCCAGCCGGGCCTTGAGACCCTGATGCAGCATCTGCATGAAGAGGGCATCGGGATCCGGATGCTTGGGTCCTGTGAGACGGCGGGTGAGGATGGCAATCCTGACAGGAATGCGCAGGGCTTGGGTGGCCTGGTCATAGTAAAGGTTCACGTCCAGTACCTCCCCGATCTGAACGCCACGGAAATCCACAGGCGCACCGGGGCTGAGGCCGCGGACGGATCCGTCAAAATAGACGACAAAGGGGAGTCCCATCTGCATGGACCTGGACTGAATCTCTCTGAAATTGGGAAACAGGGGAAAATGGGTTCCGTTTTTTACCCGTGGGGCCTCGGGATCGGGATTGTCAAAGGCGATGCCTCCGGAAAGCAGGCTTTCCAGGGATTCGGTGCGAAGGCGTATGCCTTCGGCGCTCAGGGAAAAATCAACCCCGGTTTCCCGCCAGAATCGGGTGGCTCTGCTGATGTGTGCGTCATAGGGAGAACGGACAAAGATATCGAGAAAGATACGCTGCTGATCCGAAGACACGGTGAGCGCCTCCACAGCGCCGACCTGGATTTTCCGGTAATAGATGGGGGCGCCCACATCAAGACCACCGGATTCGGTTTCGAGAACCAGCCGCAGTCCAGGCGTTTCCGAAGGGGTGAGGGGAGGATTTTCCAGCCCCACGAAGGAGGTGGCGGGTTTTCCGGGTCCGGGTTCTATGGCGATATAGGCTCCGGAGAGCAGGGTGTTGAGTCCGGAGATGCCCTGTTTGTCGATGCGGGGACGCACCACCCAGAAGCGGCTGCTTTCCGTGATATGGTGCTGCATGGTGCGATGGACGCGGATCCGGGCGCTGATGTGGGAAAGATCCGGGGCCAGGTCGATGTTTTCCAGGGTTCCGATGGCAAGATCCTTGAACCGCAGCTGGGTTTTTCCGGGGACAAGTCCGGCTGCGGTTTCAAAGCTTACGGTGATCAGTATGCCACGCTGGGCATAGTGTTGCCAGAGAAGCCAGCCTCCGGCCACCAGAGCGGTCAGGGGGATGAGCCAGATCCAGAAGCGGGCCTTGGCTGTGGTGATTTCCGGAAACTCAGAGGCAGGCAGGTTCATGGGCGTCGTTTTCCTGAGATGGCCGATCCCAGAGCAGTCTGGGGTCAAAGGTTTCAGCGGCAAAGAGGGTGATGACGACCATGCCCGCAAAGGCGGTGGCGGCAATACCCGGTTCAATGGTGGCGATACGGCCCATCTGTACCATGGCGGCGAGGGTGGCCACCACAAAAACGTCAACCATGGACCATTTCCCAATGAATTCAGTAAGTCGGTACAGAGCGGTCTGGTCCCTGGGGCAGGCGATTGTGCGGAAGCGGACGCAGATGATGAGGTAAAACAGGGCAAGGAGCTTGGCCATGGGGATGAAGACACTGGCAAAAAAAACCACAGATGCGATGAGAAAGGCCTTGTCCTGCCAGAGGAGAATGACGCCTCCGAGGATGGTGCTGGAAAGGGATTGCCCGAAATTTTCAACGATCATGATGGGATAGAGGTTGGCCGGTATGTAGAGAATGAGGGCGGTGAGGGTCAGGGCAAGGGTGCGGTTGAGGCTTTGGGGTTTGCGGGCATGCATGGGGCTTGCGCATCGGGTGCAGGAAGGGGTCGCCAGGGTGTGAAGGCGGCCGCAGGTGTGGCAGGGGGCAAGGCCTGCTTTTCTCGCCTCCTTTCCCGGCAGAGGCGTGGGGGGCAGGGGGGGCTGGCTGAGGTTTTCCCAGATATCCCGTACGGGCATGGCGGCAAAGGCGAACTGAAGAAAGAAAACCTGAAGACAGAAGGCCCAGAAACCGTAAGCCAGGTGGATTTCCGCCATGTGGACGGCCTTGACCAGCACCACGAAGATACTGACAAGATAGACATCGGTCATATCCCAGAACCGGGCGTGTGCGAAAAGCTTGAGAAAAAAACGGTAAAAGGGAGGTTTTCGGTTCTGCCTGAGAAAAAAGAGCAGATAAATCAATAAGAGGATGGCGCACAGGGGGGCGAGGATGAGAAGCAGTCCCACAAAAAGAGCAAGGCTAGGCATTCTGTGCTGAAAGAGGGTCAGAACCGCAGAAGGCAGGGAGATGGTCTGGCTTTGTCCGCTGATGCCAATGGATATGAAGGGCAGGGAGATGGCGATGATCCAGGCGATGAGCGCGGCAAGGCAGAGGGCAAGGGGCAGATCCGGGCCGTAAAAGCAGCGTCCCCTGAGGCGCGTGCCACAGCGACGGCAGAGGGCCACCTGGCCGCGCTGGAGGGGGATTTTGAGGTGCAGGCGATCGCAGGCCGGACAGGCCATCCAGTCGGGAAAAAAAGGTGTCTCCTTTTTCATGCGTCCCCTTTCTTTTGTGCCTCACAAAGGGAGAAAAAGACCCTCAGGCGGCTGAGGAGCAGGGCCAGGGAGTCGATGCGGACCCGTTCTTCATCGGAGTGCTGGCTCATTTCTCCGTCTGCTCCCCAGACAACGGCGGGGATGTGGTTTTCCGAAAAATAATGGGCGTCACTGGCGCCGTGTTCGTGTACGTACCGGGCCTGGGGAGCGGCCAAAGCCAGAAGGCTGAGGTAGGAAGAGTTTCCGGCTGTGAAAACAGGGTCCAGGCTTTCCTGGGTCAGGCGGCTGAAGCGGAGTTTTTTTTCCATCTCCCGAATCATCTGTGTGGGGTCGTCTTTTTCCGTAAAGCGGACATCCAGCAGGGCAAAGGCGCTGTCAGGTACCTGATTCACGGCGTTTCCGCCCTCCATGCGGCCGATGTTGAGGGTTTTTTCCCAATAAAGGGCATCCTGATGGGAAAAGAGGCTGCGGATTTGCCCAAGATCGGCCATCAGTCCTTCCAGGGCGTTTTGCCCCAGCCAGGGACGAGCGCCGTGGGCGTTTTTCCCTCTGGCCTCAAGGCGGAGCCGCAGAATGCCCTTTTGCCGGATAACGATTTCATCGGGGGTTCCGCCGTCAAGAATAATGGCGAAATCACAGGAAAGTCGGGGAAGGATAGCGCCCGTGCCCCGTTCTCCGCCGGTCTCTTCATCGGAGGTGATGAGAAGGCCAAAGGGCAGGTCCTTTGTGTCCAGGCCTTTTTTTCGGAGTTCCAGGGTTTTTTCAAGGAGAAGGTGCAAAGAAAGGGCAATGGCGTATTTATCGTCTACAGCGCCGCGTCCCCAGATAAAACCGTCCCGGATGCAGGGGGTGAAGAGGGCTTCGGGCGCACGGACCACATCCATATGGCTGACAAGGAGAACAGGGCTTCTTTCCGGTGCTGGGGTGATGAGAATGGAGGGCGCGCCCTGGACATGAAGAATTTCATGGCACAGCCCATGCCGGGTGAGGAAGGTGCGGATGAAATCCGTACACCGGCGGATCTCGTCGGGCCTGGATTCCATGGTCTGAAAGCCCATGAGTGTCTGTGTCAGGGAAAGGAGATCCTGCATGGCAGCGCCCGTCCTTGTGGATGAGGATGACAAAAGCTGTTTTCCGCACTACAATACATCAATATGCGGTTTTTGCAAAAACCATGAATGCGTCTGTGCCAGAAAAGTGGCGGGGAAGCTATTCTGAAGAGCAATGGAAAGGATCAAAACGCCATGAAGCATGTGCTCATTGTGGGCGGAGGTTTTGTGGGCCTGAACGCCGCCAAGGCCCTGGGGAAATCGGGAAAGGTGGAGGTGACCCTCATTGACAAGAGGAACTATCACCTGTTTCAGCCCCTTTTGTATCAGGTGGCCATGGCGGGCTTGAGTCCTGCTGAAATTGCAGCTCCCCTGCGCAGTCTCCTTTCCGGTTATCGCTACGTACGGGTACTCCAGGCCGAGGCCTTTTCCGTGGATGCCAAGGCGAAGAAGGTGGAAACCAGCATCGGTTCTCTGACCTATGATTATCTGATTCTGGGGTGTGGAGCGCAGCATGCCTATTTTGGCAGAGAAGAGTGGGAGCCCCTGGCTCCCGGTCTCAAAACCGTGGAGCAGGCCACGGAAATCCGCAGGCGCATCCTGTATGCCTTTGAAAGGGCGGAGTGTACCACCAATCTTGAGGAAAAGATGAAGCAACTCACCTTTGTGGTGGTGGGCGGAGGCACCACAGGCGTGGAGCTTGCGGGGGCCATCGGCGAGATGAGCCGGTATACCTTTTCCAAGGATTTTAAAAACATTGATCCCAAACTGACGCGGGTGATTCTGGTGGAGGCCGGGGAACGCATTCTGCCGGGTTACCATCCGGATCTGTCCGCCCGGGCCGCTCGGGATCTGGAAAGTCTCGGTGTGCAGGTCTGGACCTCGAAAAAGGTGTCAGGCATTGACAAGGACGGGGTGGATATCGGCAAAGAGCGTATCCAGGCTGCGACGGTTCTCTGGGCTGCGGGCATTGAGGCGGCGGCAATCAATACCACCCTGGGCCAATCCCTGGATTGGCTGGGCAGGGTTCCGGTAAAGCCGGATCTCAGCCTTGAAGGGTTTCCCGAGGTTTTTGTGGGAGGAGACCAGGCTTCTTTCATACCGGAAGGTGCGGGTAACGCCCTTCCCGGTGTAGCCCCCGTGGCCCTCCAGCAGGGGCGTCATATGGCAGGGAATATTCTGCGGGATCTTGCGGAAAAACCTCGAAAGGATTTTACGTATTTTGACAAAGGTCAGATGGCCACCATCGGCCGCAGCCGGGCTGTGGTGGAAGCCGGAAAAATCCGGTTTGCAGGATTCTTTGCCTGGCTGACCTGGCTTTTCATCCATATCTATTTTCTTACGGGCTTTAAAAATCGGCTTTTTGTCGTGCTTCAGTGGGCAGGGGCTTACTTCACCTTCAACCGGGGCGCACGTCTGATTGTGAATAAGGAGTGGCGTTTTTACAGGCCGAAGGAGGACAAGGACCAGAGGTCTGGGGATTCATGAGGCCGATGCCCCGTCAGAGGACGGGGCATCCCACTCCTTTTTCACCTTAAATAACAGCTTTTTTCCGGAGATCCTTTTCACGGACTGGCTGTTTCCATGGAATCCGCAGCACGGGTCAGGTTCTTTCTGGACCTGACCTTTTGTTTGAGCGTCTCCAGATGACGAAGGTAGGCCTCATTTTCTCCCTGGGTCATGAGTACGTAGGGATACCAGCCTTCAGCTCCCTTGAGGAATCCCGCACGGGTGCGCACATCGGAAAGGGTGCCTGTTTTGTAGCGGCCCTGAACTTCCCTGCGCATGAGATCCATGTAGGGGATGAAGACATCCAGGGCTTTGATCATTTCCTGGCAGGAAATCTGGTTTTTCCGGGAGAGCCCCGAACCCTCCTCGATGAAAAAATTCTGGATGCCAAGGCGTTTTTCCACAAAAAGACTTAAATCCTTGCGGGCATCTTCCAGGCCTATGGGTTTTGGGTCTTTGACGTTCTGGGAGGCTGTGAAAAGAAGAAGCTGGTTGGCGATGACGTTGTTGGAATGGGCCATGAGCTGGTGGACAATGTCAGCAATGCTGAAGTTTGATGGCACTTCAAGGAGCAGGGTGTCGGGTTCGGTGGGTGGATTTTCACGGAATCGGGTTTCACTGTTTTCAAAGGTAAAGCCTGCTTCTTCCAGAAAATGGCGGGTGAGGGCTGCGGCATAGCGTATGGGGAAATCACTTTCCTCAGGAAGGGCGATGCGGCCTGAAGCCATGCGAGAGGCCTGGATGGGACCGATGACCATGGGTAAAAGGGGGGTTTCCTCTTCTCCGGAAACAAGGCGGCCTTTTTCCGTTTTAAAGGATACGGAATTGAAATTCACGGCAAAGGCAGTGAGGGGGGCGTTGTAACTCCGAAGGGAGCGGGCGGATCGTCCGTCTATGGGAATTTTTTTTTCAAAACGGGAAACATCCACAACAAGCCCTGTAAAGTGGCGGTGAGGAGTTTGCTCGGCAAGCCTTGCAATCATGGTTTTCAGGGGCATGGAAGTGAGAAGGGGGTCGGAGCGGGAGGTGAGTACGAGGTTACCCTCACTGTCCGTGTGCCAGGGTGTGACAATGCGGTATTCCGGTCCCAGGGTTTCCAGGGCGTAAAGGGAGGTGAGGATTTTCAGAATGGAGGCCGGCGGCATGCCTTCGGCGGGGTTTTGGGAGGCAAGCACTTCTCCATCCGGTGTTTTCAGAAGCCAGGCGTTGCGTGCGGTTGTCTGTTCCGCTGCCCAGGCGTGGAAAAGAGGAGAGGCGAGCAAAAAAAACAGCATGACAAGGATATGCGGCATGTGGGGAATCCTGATGATGTGGGTGATGGGGATACGCATGGCGGCAAGACCTGTTCTGAAAGAGTTATTTTTTTCGCATACGACTGTCGAGGATGAGGGTCACGGGCCCATCGTTAAGCAGAGACACAGCCATTTGCGCCTGGAACCTGCCTGTCTGGACATGGACTCCTGCGTTTTTACAGCGCTGGATGAAGTCCTCGTACAGGGGAATGGCCGTGGCCGGAGCTGCGGCAGCTGTGAAGGAAGGCCGTCGGCCTTTCCGGCAATCTCCCAGGAGGGTGAACTGGGAGACCACGAGGAGTTCCCCGGCGGTCTCCAGAACGGAGCGATTCATTTTTCCCGTCTCATCCTCAAAGATTCTTAGATGGACAATTTTGTCGGCAAGAAAGGCGCTGTCTTCCTCCCTGTCGTCTTCAGCAACGCCCAGAAGCACAAGAAGCCCCTGGTCGATCTTCCCTTCGATCTCATTATCAATGCGGACATCGGCATGGCGGACACGCTGCACAACGGCGATCATAAGACTTTCCTTTACTCAAAAACGGAAAAAATTTCCCGGAGAGTTTCCTGTCTTTTTTTCTTCTGTCTCAGCCTTTCCCACTGGTCGGGAAAGGCGAGGGGGGCAAACCGGGCTTCCAGGGTAAGGTGCACACTTTCCTTTTCCCGCACAAAGGAGACAATGCGGATGGGATCCTGAACAAGACCTTCATAGCGGAGGGTCATGCGGGATTGTATATGATTGCCAGTTATCTGGTTGTGGCCTGCAATGCTCTGGGCGCCATGCTGAAGAAGCAGGGTTTCCCAGGCCTTGCGGAGGGCGGGCATGCGGCCGTCTTCACCGGGCTGAAGGGGAAGATGCACGGACACGGATAGGGTCTGCCAGTGGCCCATCCTGTATTCTGTGGGCGCAGACGCCATGATGAGGCGGTTTTTTGTGAGCATGCCATCTTGGGTATCCTGTTCCAGGGTGATGCAGAAAGGGCCGCTTTGGAGGGCTGGATGGGGTCTCGCGCAGGCCATGGCCAGGAAAAAGAGGGCAATGAGGGCCCCGGAAAGGACGGGTAAGCGGAGCAGGAGGGCTTTTTTTTGCCGGATCCAGGGGCTATGAGCCTTGCGGCCCCCAACGCCAAGGGCCTGGGGCTGCCTGGTATTTGCACAGAAGTTCACCCGCATTTGTTTTTTCTTGCCCCGTTTGCGCTTAAGAAAAAAATCCCGATGGTCGAAAGATGAAAAAAAGAATATTGAGACTTAAGGCTTATACCATGGTCCTTCTTTGGGAATAAACAGTCTCCCCTGGATTTTTTTTAAGGGTTAACGGAAAACAGGAGGCGCTATGCGTCAGTCAAAGGGAAAGTCATGGCGGGTCTGGTTTGTGCTTGGGATATGGACGGGCCTGCTGCTGGTATCCGCCCTGGGGTGTGCAACCCGAAATCAGGTTCTCTGGCACAAGAGCCCCGCCATCCGTTCTGCTAACCTGATTCCCGGAGTGGAGCCGGAGGAAAGTGCGGTGAAGCTGATGGTACGGGTACAGGGCCAGGGGTTGGCTCCGGAAAAGGGATCGCCTGCCAGACGCCGTTATTATGCCGAGCGCGCCGCTGTTCTGGATGGTTACCGAAGGCTTTCCGAACGGATTGCGGGCATTCTGCTGGATTCCTACACCCTGGCCGGAGAAGGGGAAATGGGCCAGGATCGCATTCTCTCAGAAACCCGCGCTTATCTGCGAGGCGCTCAGGTCATGGAAGTGGCCTACTCCGAAGGTATGGCAACGGCGGAAGTCCGGGTTTTTCTTGTTCCGAGGCAGTCGGTCTTTCAGTGGGATGGGACGGTGGCAAGTCCTTAGGCCAGGGTTGAGATAAAGATTGAGACGCATTTTGTGTGTTTTGGGCCCCATCGGCCTTGCAAGTGGGCATGTGCCGTGGTTTTGGGGCTGAAGACTGAAAACCAGAGGGTTCTTTTCATGATGACGGATATCTGAAGTCCTGTTGTCCCGGCTCTGGGGCTGTGTTAAGGAAAAAGGCAGTCTGACCCTGCTGCGGGGTCGACTGTCTTTTGCTTTTTGTGTGAACCTGAGAAGGGGAAAACCCTGAGGAAGGTGGCATGTCCCAGAACATACCGCAGTTGGGTCTGTCTCGCAGGCTGGTTCTGGTTCTCCTGATTCTGCTGACCGTGGGAGAACTCCTTGCCTTCATGGTGGCCTGGAACATGTCGGGCAAAAAGGCCTGGCTTCAGGTACAAAACGCCACAGGCGAGGTGATTTATGAGACCCGGGGCGATACCCTGACCCGTTTTGATCGTTACTATTTTGAGCAGAATTTCGGTCCTCTGGAATCCTTTCATACCCGTCTTGTGACAAGGGAAACCCCTTTTCCCCTCACGGCCTGGCTCTTTGCGGCCATCGGGGTTCCTGTGGGACTGGTGCTTTTCTTTGCCTTTCTTGTGAAGGTCTGGCATTCGCTTTTTCTGCGGGAAGAAGCTGCACATGCGCAACCCGAAGAGGGCGGCGGTTGGGAAAAGGTGCTGTCGCGCATGGACAGGCCGGGCGTCTTTACAGTGGGAGGCCTGGTTTTTGTTTCCGTTCTGGCGCTCTGGGTGCTGCCCGTGCTGCTTTCCCGTGCGGCCCTTTCCGCTCTGGAGCTGGTTTTACGTTTCAAGTGGATTTTTGCAGTGCTTTTTCTGGGGGTTTTAAGTCTTTGCTTCTGGTTTCTGTATCTGCGGTATCGTCTGGCGAGCAAGGCCATGGATGCGAGGCTGGAACTGGAGCGTCTGCGTCTGACCCTGGAAATGGAGCAAAAGGAATTGACTTATCCTGAGAAAAAGACCCTTCTTTTATCGTCTCCGAGGGATGAAAAAAAGATGAAGGATACCTGAGAAAAAAAGACGTTGATGGGGACCCCACAAACCAGGAAGGCTTTTTCTTCCGACACCCAAGACGCTGTACGACCCCCAGGATGTGAGAATCATGGATATCATCACCACCCATAAGAACGCGGATTTTGATGCTGTGGCCTCCATGGTGGCGGCGACCCTGCTGTATCCGGGAGCCATCCCCGTGCGGCCCAATGACCTGAACCCCAATGTGAAGGCTTTTCTATCCATCCATAAGGATATCTTTGACACCTATCTTCCCAAGGAAACGGAGCTGAAAAAGGTACAGCGCATGGTCGTGGTGGATACGGGGTCCTGGGCACGTCTGGACGGGCATCTCCGCAAGCTGAAAGACCAGAAGGATTTGGAGCTGATCCTCTGGGATCACCATCCCGAAGGCGATATTGAGGCCGGATGGACATGCCGGGAATCCATGGGGGCCACGGTGACCCTCCTTGTGCGGAAAATGCGGGAACAGGGAATGCGGCTGACGCCCATGCAGGCGACCTTGTTTTTACTGGGACTTTATGAGGATACGGGCAATCTGAGTTTCAGTTCCACCAAGGCGGAGGATGCCCTGGCAGCTGCCTACCTTCTTGAAAACCGGGCGGATCTCAATGTGCTTTCCACCTTTTTAAGGCCGGTTTATGGTGAGCGGCAAAAGGAAATCCTCTTTGAGATGATTCAGGCCGGAGAATCCGCCAAGCTGGATGTGAAAGGACATCGTATCGCCATCAGTCGCATGGTGATCGAAGGACATGTGGGCAACCTTGCTGTGGTCATCAATATGTACCGGGAGATCATGAACGTGGACGCCGCCTTTGGCGTGTTCACGGATCTGGAGCGACAGCGTACCTTTGTCATCGGTCGCAGCAAGACCGAAGATCTTAATGTGGGTTCCATTATGCGCAGTCTCGGCGGGGGAGGGCATCCTGCCGCAGGTTCCGCCATGCTGGATCTTGTGAATACCGATGTGGTGGTGGAGCAGATCGTAACCCTTCTTCAGGGCAATCAGCAGAGTTCTGTGCAGCTCAGCGACATCATGAGTTATCCCGTGAAAACCGTGGAAGAGGATACGCCCATGGATGTGGTCTGGGAGGTGCTTGTGGAAAAGGGATGTACGGGGCTGCCCGTGGTGCAGGACGGGGTGCTGACCGGGGTGATTTCGCGGCGGGATTTCCGGAAAATCCGCAAGGATTCCCAGAGAAAAGCACCGGTACGGGCTTTTATGAGCCGCAACGTGGTTACCATTGATCCCACCAAGAGTCCCATGGAAGCGGCAAAGATCATGGTAAAGCATGACATCGGCCGCCTGCCTGTGGTGAAAGACGGAAAGATCATCGGCATTGTGTCACGATCCGATGCGATGCGCTATTTTTACGACCTTCTGCCCGATTGAAAGAAGGTGGGGACCGAAATTTTTTTCCTTTGAGATCAGGGCCTGGTTAGGGTGTTTGGGTATGATTTATTAAGGACCTGAATTCATTTGTGAATGCGTAAAAATCCTTTTCCTGCACGGTCAGGGGAGGATCAATCCTGAAAAAAGTTTTTCTGTTACCAACGATATAGCCTCTGGCAATCAGTTCCTTGAACAGTCGGTCTCCGGTGCCTTCATCGCAGACCTCAACCGCAAACATGAGGCCCCGTCCCCGCACGTCGGTGATGAGGCGTTTGTCTTTTAAGGATGCGAGCATTTCAAAAAATCTTTTTCCTTTGATTTCAGCTTTGGGAATCAGATCCTCATCCTTGATGATTGTTATCACCTCCTTGACAATGGCCGCTCCCAGCGGATCATTCTGATGGGACTGCATATACCTGAACGTACCTTTTTTCAGCTCTCTGACGGTTTCTTCGTTTATTGCGGTCACGCTGACGGGATAGCCGTTTCCTATGCCCTTTCCGATTGCCACCATATCTGGCTTGATCTGGTAGTGATCATAGCCGAACCATTTCCCAGTCCTTCCGGTTCCAGTGGTCACCTCATTGGCAATGACCTTGCCGCCCTGTGATCTTACAATGGCAACGATATTCTGGATCAACGCCTTCGGCGGGAATCTGACAAAGCCAGAAGAACTGCCCGGCTCAAAGATGAAGTCCGAAATATCTCCAGGAATATCCTTGAGCTTTTCACATCCGATATCACAGTGATCCTGATGGGGGCAGCCCATGCATGCTTCCCAGTTGAAGATGTACCAGTTTCTTTTTCTGTCGGTCACGGAACTGTATGAGCCCAGATAGGAATCGTGAAGGGTCATGGACTGCTTTTTGCCGGTGACATGTTTGGATATCTGCCTGGCAAGTTCGATGGCCTCACTGCCGGAGCATAGGAATACGCAATTGCCATTTTCAAAGCCAGTGACAGAGAGAACAGAATCCGCTGCATTTTCAACGATATCTCCGGAATAGCAGAAACCAGCATGCATGAATGTTTCAATCTGCTTTTTGATCGTGCTGTTTATCCGGACATTCCCGTGACCCAGTGATGTACACCAGACTCCCGACTCCAGATCCATGTATCGTTTCCCCTTACCATCCAGCAGATAAATGCCTTCACAGCTGACAATGTTGGGGATTTCAATGCTATGATTTGTGCAGTTGAATATTTTGCTCATTCTTTATATCCGTTACCTTCACTTTATCTTCACTGCCTGAGTCGCCAGCTTCTTGCTCAGGACCGCGCCATTAGAGCGAATACGCCCCATCCAAGGTATTCACGGGTGTAGGCCGTATGGCGTTTGGGGGCTGTGGTCAGTTGGGCTCGGACTTCTTCTGCAAAATCGTCTTCTGGATTCGCTTCAAGCCATCGACGCATGGTGAGCCACTTGGCGGCCTCGTATCTGTCCCAGCCTTCCTGATCCGCCAGAACCATTTCCACAAGGTCGTAGCCTAGCTCGTCGAAAAACGCGCAAAGCTCAGGAAGCATGAGAAAATCGGAGATGGAATTGGCAAAGCATCCCCTGGCAACGTCTTCTGTTGGTGGTAATTGCCGCCAGTAAGGCTCGCCGATGAGGATGATTCCCTTGGCGCTAAGGCTTTTTGTCAGAAGATCGATGGTTCCGGCGACTCCCCCACCGATCCACGTGGCACCGACACAGGCAGCCACACCGCACTTTTCGTCGGTTACATAGCCGACAGCGTCACCATGGATGAACTCGACCCGATCAGCCACGCCAAGTTCTTCAGCGCGGAGTTTTGCTTGTTTGCAGAACAACGGACTCATGTCGATGCCAAGGCCGGTGATTCCGTAGTCACGTGCCCAGGTACACAGCATTTCGCCCGAGCCACTACCGAGATCAAGGACGCGAGTCCCTGGCTCCAAGCGCAACACGGCACCGAGAGTGGCGAGTTTTTCTGGTGTGAAAGGGTTATGGATGCGGTGAGCACTTTCGGTGATGTTGAAGATTCGTGGAATATCCAATTTGAAAAACCTCCTGCAGGGATGAATAAATTCGGTCACTGTCTGACACAGAATCTGACAGCCATCGGTGGTGAAGCGCAGCGGAATTTTCGTTTCTGAGTTCCTGAGATGGATCTGTGCCGGGCTATGACTTCTTTCCAATGACCGCAAATTCGCTTGAGTTTCGGTCATATGGGGTTCCAGCGACGTCTGAATAGAACGACTCAATGGAAAATCCGCTTTCCATAAATTCCCTCTCCAGTTCCGCAGGTGAGAAAAATTGCAGCCAGTTGTACACCGTTCGGGTTCGATCCGATTCGATAATCGTGTATTTGTCAAGTACAATCTTTTCGTTATCGTACTTGAAGGTGTTTAAAAATCCATAGTACTTGTTTGCTGACCAGAATCCGTTGAGGAGATTGACTGCGTATGTTGCTGCTTCTTCCCGTTGCTCAAATGCTGTCAGCGAATACACATCAAGAAGGATCGAACCGCCCGGTTTCAGGATTTTGTGAAATTTGCTCAGAATGTCTCTTCTTTGGGCAGGACTGAGGGCGCAGAAGTCACACATGATCATCATAACAAGGTCGAATCGCTCTTTAGTCTCAAAATCCAGGTAGTTCTGGATCACATAGTTGATGTTCAGGTGCTCGCTGGCCGCAACCTCCCTTGCGTACTCAATGGATCTTCTTGAGAAATCTATCCCTGTCACATTTGCCTGGTGCCGGGCCAGTCTCGTTGTGTACAATCCTGGGCCGCAGCCGAAGTCGGCGATTTGGGTATCCTTTCCGATGTTAAAGAGGCAAGTGATCCATTCCACCGATCGATTGATGAACTGCATATTTCTCGAAGAGAGGTCCATACCCTCATTCAGATGGCATGAGAGCATTTGGGCTGATGTATGCTCGTCGGTCCATAGATCGCTTGCGGTGTAAAATTGGAACGGTGCAGGCCGTTCGTTGGTGATCTCCAACTTTTGAAACATTTTTTTTCCTATCGGTTCGAAGGTCTATCTTCCTCAAACATTTCCCGGTCCATGAATCCTTCACAAACACGTGTTACTGGCCCTGTCATTGTGGCACTAAAGTTCTGAGCCAAGTGGATGGCGAGGCTGCCGCCAGGCATGTGAACGGTGATGGCGGGGCCGCAAAGACCGAGCCTGAAAGCTACAGCTGCTGCAGCGGTACTGCTGCTGCCCGACGCTAAAGTGTAACCTGCCCCTCGCTCCCATATTTCGATCTGGATGTTCTCACGGTCGATGGCTTTTAGAAACTGGACGTTGGTCCGATTGGGAAAACGGGAGTCTGTCTCAATTAAAGGCCCGTAATGCCGGGCAAGCTCTGGAGAAACGTCGTTGCAAAGGATGACGCAGTGCGGATTCCCGACCGTGGCTGCACAGTACTCAAAGATTGCGTCTTCGATGTCCATGGATTCTCGCAATACTTCTCGTTCTTCTCCAGCAACAGGTACCTTTGTGCTCATGAAACTCACTTCTCCCATTTCCACAGTTACCATCCTTCCGCCCTTGTGAACATGACAGACGACAGTTCCGCCAAGGGTCTCTACCGTGAATGGGGTCTCGTAGATTGAGCCCAAGTCCCAAAGATAGCGAGAAAAGATACGAAGGCCATTCCCGCTCTTTTCCGCTTCACTGCCGTCAGGGTTCAAGATTCTGAGACGGAAGTCACAGGTATCGCTGTGGAGGGGACCAAGAAGAATCCCATCTGATCCAATGCCATAGTTGCGGTCACAAATGAGCCGAATCTTCTTCGGGCTAAGGTCTCCGCTGACATCTGCCGGATGAATCACTACGTAGTCGTTTCCAAGGCCGTGGTACTTAAGGTATTTCATGTTTTCCCTCGAACGCCATGCCCAGCAGCAGCCACAGGGCTGACACTGAATTTGTAAAATACACTTAACTTCAGACTACTTGATCCGGTCAGAATTGCCACGGCCCTGGCTGTCTGCTGCAGCTACAGGTTGGGAGTTTTCATGCCAATGATAGTCCATTTGACGAGCCGTTCGCACTGATAGCTCCCGCCCAGCAAGACGCTCTACTAAATATAAACTCATGTCTAAACCGGCTGAAATTCCCGCTGAGGTTACGATTGAGCCTTCATCGACCCAACGCTGCCCTTCAAGGACCGTAACTGAAGGAAACATTGCACGCATTTGGGCAACGTCTTCCCAATGGGTTGTGGCGAACTTACCATCTAACAAACCAGACTTAGCCAAAAAGAACGCCCCTGTACACACCGATGCGATAAGCTTGGGCCTTGGAGACAAGCTGGAGGAGATCCAATCAGAGACCGTTGGTTCAGCAAGCTCGCCAGCGACAACTCCTCCGGGAACAAGGAGTAGGTCAATTGGTGGATGATTATAGATGGTATAGTCGGCTTGCACTTTGAGGCCAGCACGAGTCCGAATTATGTTTTTATCCTTAGCGATTGTGAATACATTGAATGGGATGGGGCTTGACACATCATCTCGACAAGACACACGCGATGCTGTTGTAAATACTTCGTATGGTCCAGCAAAATCCAAAACTTCGACCTCATCGAAAACGAATATTCCAACTGAGATGGTCATCAAGGCTCCTAACGTTTCAGCTCACCGGACCCACGCTGTTTGCGGGTTCCGTGTGAAGACGGTGGCTGAACGCAGCCGCTTCGCGGCAGAAAAGAGTTAAACAAGGTACACTCCTTCAATGCAGCGAACAGCTGCAGCCTAACAACGCATTGGAGAAGGAGTGCCCCATGAACCAGCAGGAACAGGAGCGATTCGACAGGCTTTACCAGCATCTGAAAACCCTGAAGCTTCAGGGCAAAGCCCAAAAAACCATTGATGCCTATGCCAGAGCCGTCCGCAGGATCAGCAGGCATTTTGACTGTTGCCCGGACAGACTCAGTCCTGGGAATCTGCAGGACTATTTTGCAGATCTGGTAGAAACCCATTCCTGGAGCACCATCAAGATCGACAGAAACGGTCTTCAGCACTTCTGGAAGTTTGCTCTGAAAAAGG